>TARA_R110000782_G_C14819243_1_pt1 | contig 46773 bp, 37 predicted proteins | sample TARA_R110000782 | Tara Oceans TARA_R110000782 (sample SAMEA4397859) | marine metagenome | biome: Polar Biome; feature: [SRF] surface water layer (ENVO:00010504); material: water (ENVO:00002006), including particulate matter (ENVO:01000060) such as... | depth 5 m | reverse complement strand
CCCAGCCATGTACCAGCAATTCCGAAGATACGTCATCATTCACCTAATGATTATTCATCGTGTAGGTATATAGTTAAAGCAATAAAACATATACATAAATATGTGCTCCATAGGGGGCGGCTTCTCGAGGAAAGCTCAGCCCGGCGGCATCGTGCGCTTCATGGCGGGCGTCATCGAAACCTGAGCATACCAAGCTTCGAGTTTTGAATGGCCTGGTCGCCAAGGTTCGTCCGGAAAACGCAAATCCAGATATCCTAAAGCGCATGCGATCGTCACTTCACCGATTGTGGCAAGGCCTTGGAGGCTGTCCGCTTCGGATTCCAGTACGTCGACGACGGCGTTCACCTTGCCCCTCTGCAGAGCGATATAGTCCCTCCGCCCCTGATCATGAGGCAGGCCCATTTCCCTCCTCCGCGGTTGCGATGCATCCATGATCCCATCACCCATTGCCTGACGACGAAGGGCAGTCCAGCGGGCGTCGCCCTTCTCCGGGAAGAGGGGGGGGGCATTGCCAATTGAATCGAGATATTCGCAAATGACAGGACTATCGAATAATGCTGGGCCGTCGTCGCGAACCAGAGTGGGCACCTTGGACAGCGGGTTATATCGCAAGAGTTCGGCTCCCCGTTCCGTGAACGGCTCCAGCAGTCCATCGATTCCACGCAGTATGCCGCACACTATGACCTTGCGAACATAGGGACTGTTAGGGGAATAGCCGAGCTTCATTAAGCAACCTCTCGCTCTTGTTTCATCAGATGCCCCGAATCCGACGAGGCCATCGATTGCTCGACTACATTCAATTTTATATATAAAAAAGAGAAAACGCTAATTGACCGTATAATAAATTCGATTTAGTTCTGGCAGAGACACAGGTCATGGGCCAAAAAATGCGCAGGGGATGACCGAATTTTTTATCCCGGCAAACGGGAGCGATATTTTCCAACAAGGCGAATACCCATGACATTAATAGTTTTTACGATGGCAGTCGAAGTCCGAGCCATAGCGTGCAATCATACGCGCGCATCGCGCCCACGCTTGGTCACGCAATGACCGAAACCCTCGATGCGGCTGAAGTCCAGCGCATGCTGGACGACGCGCCGATGAGCCGTTTCCAGATCAGAGCGCTGGCCATTCTCGTAATGTTATCGATGCTCGACGGATATGACGTTGTATCGATAAGCTTGGCGGGGCCAGTCGTCGCCGAGGCGCTCGGCATCGGAAAGACAGCTCTGGGCGCGGTGTTCTCAAGCGGGCTCTTGGGCATGGCTTTAGGTTCGCTGGTGCTGGCGCCGCTCGCTGATGCGTGGGGTCGTCGCGCAGCCATCCTTGGCGCTCTGCTATTGATGATGATCGGGGGAATATGGTGCGCCTTGGTTGGTTCCGGGTGGGAACTGGCGGCGGCGCGCGCGGTCATTGGGCTGGGCATTGGCACGCTCATTGCCGTCACGACCCCACTGGCTGGCGAATTTGCCAATGCGCGCCGGCGAGCGTTTGCTATCGCAGTGACCACAATGGCCTTTCCACTGGGGGCGATGGTAGGCGGGCTTTTGGCCGCCGTTCTCATTCGTAACCTAGGATGGCAATCAGTATTTGCATTGAAGTCCGTTATAGCGGCTGTGCTGGTGCCCGTCGTCTTCATCTGGTTGCCGGAATCGCCATCTTTTCTGCTCTCCTCGAAAAAGGGTGACGCACTTGAGAAGCTGAGCGGTTTTCTTGTCCGGTGCGGACACAAGTCGGTGTCGATTTTGCAGGATGAATCTAACACCGCTTTAAAGCGCGGGTATGCTGATCTTTTTGCGCCCGGCCAGATCAGCATCACTCTGCAACTAGTGGCCGCCAATGCATTGTTCGCGATGGTGGGTTACTTCTGGGGCAGTTGGCTTCCGCATATGATTGTAGACGCGGGCTATACGGTATTCACTGCAAGCATCGCCTCCGCCATCAACCAGCTGTCAGGTGTCATTGGTGGCCTATTGCTGGGGTTTGCCACCAAATGGATAAAATTGCGATATCTCTCCGCAGCCGCCCTAGTGGGAACCGGGGTTGCGTTGGTCCTCTTTGGTATTGCGCCATCTTATCTTCCTCTGTTGATTTTGTCGGGCGCGTTTTGTGCCTTCTGCCTGCACGGGGGAATCGCGGGCTTGTATGCGACAATCGGCACTTCCTTTCAGGAGCATGTTCGCGCTTCCGGCACAGGCCTTGCGATCGGCGTCGGTCGTATCACCAGTTCGGTTTCTCCACTTTTTGCCGGGTGGATGTTTGCCTCCGGTTTTGAGAGGCCCTCCGTGTCCGCCGCTTTTGCTGTGGTTGCCGTGCTTTCCGGTCTCATCCTCTTGAAGCCGCTCAGGTCGGCCAAGCGGTCCGAGCTTCCAGGCGCACAGTAGGTGCCGAACAGGCAGCAAAACAATTCGGGTATTTGGGAGTATAAACAGTGAGTGTGGACTATCGCATTATTCCTGACGTTCATGAGTGCACCGCAACATGCAACCACCGAACTCTGGAGCAGGGCGGTTTCTTCAATGAGATGATGGCCGGACGCATCAGTGCGGCGGAAGGCGGCGCCGAACTTGTGGAGACAGCACTGGAGCACGATTTCCGGACCGACGCAGGCACCAAGAGGGTTGATGCCCTGCGACGCATTCTGCTCAAAGGCGGCACAATCCTCAGTATGGACCCTGCTATTGGGGATTTCGCCTGCGGCGACATCCTCATCGAAGGTGACCGCATTGTGGCTGTGGGCGCGTCGATCGATGCGGATGCTACCGTCATCGATGCATCCGACATGATCGTCATGCCGGGCTTCAGCGATCCGCACATTCACTGCTGGGAAGGGCAGCTTGGTCGGTTTCTGCCGAACAACATGGCAACGAAAAATGAGGAAAGAGGATTCATCGAAGAAGGCCGTGAACCGACACGTGCTTACGTCCCCGTTCTTCATCAGCGGTTCGCGCCCATTTATCGTCCCGAAGACAGTTATATCGGGACGCTTACCACATTGCTGTCAGCGCTGAATGGCGGCATCACAACCGTATGCAACAATGCGCATAATTCTCGGTCCAAAGATCATTCGGACGCGGAAATTGCTGCAATGATCGATTCGGGAATTCGCGGTGTGCACGCCTACGGGCGCCCGCGAAAAGGCGCATGGGACGAACAGTTTCCCTCCGACGCCTATCGTCTGAAAGAGACATATTTCAGCTCCGACGATCAGCTGCAAACGATGCGGTTCTTCATGGCTGGCCTCGATCCCACAGAGGAAATAGAGGCAATTGCGAAAGTGCGGCGTGATCTGGACATGTGGATCACCTTCGACAGCGGAATCGAGTTGCAGCCCGTGTCCGAACTTTATGCCTCGGGCGTGTTCGACGGGCGCGAGACGATCAATCATGGCAACTTTGTGCCTATCGAAAAGCGGCGAATTCTTGCGGGCAATGGAGCCAAGGTGAATGTGTGCCCCCGCATTGAATCGCAATTTCGCTATGGCGACATTCCGTATCAAGACTGGGTCGAGGTGGGCGTTCGTCCCGGCCTCAGCAACGACAATCCCACCACCTATGCGATCAGCATGTTCCACGAGATGCGCAGCCTTTATGCGTATCAACGCGCGCGGGTCCATCGCGAGACGCTAGCGGGCATAACAAAGCTGCCTAAGCTCGTCACCCAACGAGACATGCTGGAGTCCGCGACGATTGCTGGTGCCGAAAATTGTGCTCTCGACCACAAGACCGGCTCGCTGACACCTGGTAAGCAGGCAGATATTGTTCTCATTAACACCGGAACAATCGATCTTTTCCCAAAGAACAATGCACTGTGCACAGCCGTTCAAGGGTCGGATGCCGGAAGTGTCGATACCGTGTTCATTGCCGGTCGTCTGGTCAAGTGGCGTGGGAAACTCGTGGGCATAGATTTTTTACGCATCAGAGCTGCGGCGGAAGCCTCGCGGGACTTTCTCTACGAATCTGCAAAGTGGCCTTATGCAAAAGTAGATTTCGAGGATTGACCGGGTTCCTCGCCGGATGCTGTGTTGGCCCAATGCAGATGGATACCGCTCTTCGCTGGCGCAAAAAGTGCCGGCCCATAGGGGCAATACTGCGTTCACGTTCCCACCTTCTCCGGCGCAGTGAACTAGGTAAATTTTATATCTAAAAAATGATAATGACTGTTTGATGCATATTTATATGTGTTGTAATGGTGTGCAGTGATAATGGCGATTCATCGCCGACACATGGAGAGGGAGAATATTATGAAGGCCATTCATTCACTGGGAATGTCGCTGTTGATTACCAGTCTCTGGTCAAGCACAGCTCTGGCGCAGGTGGCCCAGGAAGCGGACACTGCAGAGTCGGCGCCAGTCGGAATCACGGACATTATCGTGACGGCGAACCGGCGGTCGGAGAATCTCCAGAAGGTGCCAATTTCCATAGCGGCTTTTGAGAGCGAAACGCTGTCAAAGCTCGGCATCCAGAGTACGACGGATCTACCGCAGATTACGCCGGGTCTGGTTCAGAACCGGTCAATCGTGGGCGTCAACGCGTTTCTGCGTGGCGTCGGTCAGAATACTGGTGGCTATACGACTGAGGTGCCGGTCGCGACCTATCTCGACGGCCTTTATCTTCCTAATTCGGCTGCGTCCGCTTTCGTGTTCAACAATATCGAGCGGATTGAGGTTTTGAAGGGGCCGCAAGGGACGCTCTATGGTCGTAACACGACCGGCGGACTTATACACGTCATTACCAAGGATCCAGGCAGTACACCCAGCGTCGATGTGTCGGCAAGTTACGGTAACTACAATACGACACAGCTGAATTTTTATGGTTCCACGCCGCTTAGCGATACAGTGTCAGCCAATATTGCCGCAGTATACATCAACCAGATGGATGGTTGGGGATATAATGCTTTTACGGGCCATGAAGCCTATACGTTCAAGGACTTCGGCGTCCAGGGCAAGCTGAAGTGGGATTCCGGTAACGGCACGACCATCACGCTTCGCGGATTTTACGACCGGACTGTCAGTGACCAAGGCGTGGCCGGCCAGATCTTCGAAGGATCGGTTGGGAGCGACGGTTCTACGAATCAGGGGGAATATGTCATCAACACCCGACTCGATCCCTATGCCAAGCAGACGCAATTTATGGCCTCGCTCAAGGTTGAGCATGAGTTCGACTTTGCGACCCTGACGAGCATCAGCGGCTATATCAAGAACACTTCGCCAGCTTTCTTTGTTCAGACCTATAATGTCGGCAATGCTGCGCCGGGTCAGAATGCGACGAATTTCTTCCTTGACGAGAAGGCCAGGACGATCAGCCAGGAACTTCAGCTGGTATCAACTAATGACTCCGCGCTGTCCTGGATTCTCGGCGCCTTCTACTATAACAACAGAACCGATATTATCGGAGAATTGTGGGGCTATTGCAGCGGGACGACGGCCGCGACCTGCGGCGGGTCGCTGACCCCCAGAATTCTTGACGGGGTCCAGACGGTCAAGTCGATTTCGGGCTATGCGGACGGCACCTATTCGATAACGCCGTCAACCCGGCTTACTTTGGGCGTGCGTTACACAAGCGACCGGGCGAGTCAGGACGTACTGATCTCGCCGCTTCCGGGATTTCCCAACTCCATCACGGCCTTCCCCCCGACATTCCCTACCACGCCAACCGGCTACATCCCGAAGAAGACGTTCAACAAGCTTACATATCGTGCGGTCCTCGCTCAGGATTTCGGCGAGGATGTAACGGCGTTTGCGTCCTATAATCGCGGTTTCAAGTCGGGCACTTTCAGCGTCATCAGCGCTACGAATCCTCCCACCAATCCGGAGGTGCTCGATGCGTTCGAAGTCGGTGTGAAGTCGCGAACGGCGGACCGCGTCCTGCAAGTGAACGTCTCGGCCTTCTATTACATCTACAAGGATATTCAGCTTCGCACGACGGCCCCGCCCGCGCCGACCGGCGGCACGATCATATTCAACGCCGCGAAGGCCCATATCAAGGGTATTGATTTCGACGTTGTGCTGGCGCCGGTTCGTGGGCTTCGCCTGACTGCGGCTGGCGAAATACTCAGCGCCAAATATGCGGATTTCCCCGGCGGCATTATCTCAACTCCCAACGTGATTGGCGGTGGAGTGTTGGGCGGTTACTCCACGACCTCCAATAATCAGCTGAAGGGGTATTATCTACCGCAGGCGCCCAAATTCTCTTACACGCTTGGAATCAATTATACATTTGAAACGTCGATCGGAGAAATCGAACTTGCTGCAAGCGACGGCTACAAGTCGCATTTCTTCTTCGAGCCGAATAACCGCCTGCGGCAGGACGGCTATCATATCGTAAATGCCGCATTGACCTGGTCGCCGTCCGATTCCGGTTTCAGCATTCAGGCATTTGGCCGCAATCTAACGGGCTCTTACTATTATACCGGCGGCGGCGATGGCTCGGCCGGCAATGACTTCGGTATTCCGGGCGCACCCCGTACCTATGGCGTCAAGGCCAGATACCAATTCTAGGAACTGACTTAACACATATAGCAGGACAGGTGACGTTCGTCGGACATCTGCCCTGCCATTTTAATAAAAGCTCGTATAATATGCTGAGGCGCCGCCGATATGATACCGATTGATGATACGCACGACCCATTGCGGAGGAGCTGGGTTGAAAGCGCCAACTCGTCTGATACGGATTTTCCGATTCAGAACCTGCCGCTTGGAATATTCAGCTTCGACGGCGTTGACTGTAGGGCCGGCGTGGCCATTGGTGACTGCATTCTCGATCTGCGCGTGCTCGCCAATCAAGGACTGCTTCCGAATGAACTGAGTGAGCTGGTTGTCGGGAGTAACCTCGATCCGCTCCTTGCTGTCGGAGTGGACACAATGGGCGAGCTGCGCCGCGCAGTGGGCAACATACTGGATGCGAGCTGTGACAGCGTCGTTCAGCAAACTATCAGGCAAAGTGCGCTCGTCCCCATGATGGATGCGCAGATGCATTTGCCGTCCTCGGTGCGCAGCTTCACGGATTTTTTCGTCGGTATCCATCATGCGGAGGAGTGCATGCGGCTGTTGACGGGTAGCCCGCAGATCCCGCGCGGCTTCACCAGCATGCCGCTCGCCTATAACGGGCGTGCCTCCTCGGTGAGAATTAGTGGCGAAACCGTCCGCCGTCCACTGGGTCAGCGTCTTGTCGACGACCACGCCGAGTTCGGGCCATGTCGCTGGCTCGATTTCGAGATCGAGCTTGGCATATTCGTGGCCGGATCCAACACTCTGGGATCGCCGGTTCCGATCAGCGAAGCGGACAAGCGCATTGCGGGCTTCTGCCTTCTGAATGATTGGTCCGCGCGGGATATCCAGTTCTGGGAGACTACACCGCTCGGTCCGTTCAACGGCAAGGGTTTCAGCACGACCATCTCGCCGTGGATAATTTCGCAGCAGGCCATGGCACCATTTCGCGCGCCGTTGATGGACAGGGTGGCGGGTGTTCCCGAACCTTTACCCTATCTGCTCGATGCGCAGGACCAGACCCATGGCGGCTTGTCGATCCGACTGGAGGCGAGTATTTCAACGGCGCGGATGCGGGATGCTGGGGACGAGCCTGTGAAGATCGTAGGGACTGACGCCCGCTATCTTTACTGGACTTTCGCGCAGATGGTCGCTCATCACAGTTGTGGAGGCACGAATCTGATCCCTGGCGATCTTATCGGTTCGGGAACGATTTCTGGGCCGACCCGCGAGATGTTCGCCAGCATGTTCGAGCTGTGTAGCTCGGGACAGGCGCCGATCACCCTGCCTAATGGGGAGACGCGAGCATTTCTTGAGGACGGAGATGAAGTAAGCTTCACAGGCAGATGTGAGCGACCCGGCTTTGCGTCGATTGGGTTCGGTTTGTGCAGCGGCCGCATTGAACCGTCTCCGGCTTTCTAGTCGAACGATGGGCGCAGGGATCGAAGGAGAATGTGACATGGCGTTTGAGATAAGACGGGTCATTACCGGGCATGATGAGCAGGGCAACGCCATCGTTCGCGATGATGAAGTGGTGCGCTCGCATGAACGGCTGCCCGGGTATCAGGCGATGACCGTCTGGTGTACCAGCGAATTGCCGGTCAGTAATGATGAAAGCTCCTTTAAAAATGGCGAGCCTGGTCAGAAAGGCCAGCGTGTGCTCATGCGCATCGGCGAGATGGCGCCTGATGCCCATAGCGCCAGCGTCATGCACCGGACTGAAACGCTCGACTATGCGGTTGTTCTGGCGGGCGAATGCGATATGGAACTCGACAATGGCGAGATGATCCGCGGTCTGAAGACAGGCGACGTGGTCATTCAGCGCGGCACCAACCACAAATGGATCGTACGCGGTCAGGCGCCGGTGCGTTTTCTGTTCGTGCTGATAGACGCCCAACCGGTTCGCGTCGGCGACAGAATATTAGGAGATGACCTCGCCAATCTTCACGGCAAAATCAGCCCCATGCCCTCCTAGCTGTGGAAACGGACAAGCAAGACTCCTACAACTGTATAGAAGATCAACGACTATGCGGACTTTGACAAGCGGCTGGAAATTTCTGGAAGGATTGTGGTGGCGCGATGGTCGTTACTGGCTGGTCGACTGCTTCGGCGGCAAGGTCATTGCCGTCACACCGCAGGAAGGAGCCGAAACAATCTTCTCCTATGGCGGCACCATCTCCAGCATCGGCTGGCTCTCGGGAGGTGACGTCGCGGTTGTAGCGATGCTTGACAGAAAGCTGCTCAGGGTCGGTGCGCACGGTGACGAAGTCATCGCCGACCTTGCAGAAGCGAAACGCGGCGTTCCCAACGACATGATTACAGACGCAGCCGGCCGTTGTTACATCGGTACAATGGGCTTCGACTTTCAAGCGGGTGAGCCTTTTGCTCCAGGCTCTATCCTGCGTGTTGATCCCGATGGCGCAATTCATGTCGTGGCAGACAATCTGCTTTTCCCTAACGGGATGGCCTTGTTGGAGGATGGCCGGACACTTGTCGTTGCAGAGACATTCGGCCAGCGTTTGACCTCCTTTCAGGTCGATAGCGATGGCGGCCTGTCCAATCGATCCACCTTTGCGACATTCGGGCCTCCGATTGGCGACGCCAGCCTTGAGGCATTCCTGCCCGATATGGTGCTTGGGCCCGATGGCATTTGCGACAGCCCTGATGGCGGCATTTGGGTGTCCGATCCCTTTGGGCGCAGTGTGGTTCTCGTCGCGCCAGGCGGATCCATCGTGAAAAGATATGAGGCCGAGGAAGGTTTTGGTGCCTATTCCTGCGTCGTCGGCGGCAAGGATAACGACATGCTCGCTGTGTGTCTCTCCGCTAATCATGACATGAGCTTCGTCGAGCAGCATCCGATCAACTCAAAGCTGGTCGAACTCAGGATCGCAGATATTCCCTCGGTCGCGTAAACTGGCATCCCAGGAAATTTCGCTCCAGACGGTCGCGCTCCAGATCGCGGCCTATGATCACAAGCTTCGACGTCCGTGGGGCAGCGCCCCAATCGTCGAGGAAATCACCGTCCATGATCCTGTGAACGGCCTGCAGAACGAAGCGGCGGCTTTTTCCTTCAAAGGCCAAAATTCCTTTGACCCGAATGAGGTCGTCGCCTTTCATGGCCAGCAGGCTGTCTACCCATCGCAAAAAGCGGTCCATGTCGAGCGGCTGGTCCGTACGAATGCTGAAGCTCTCGATTGCGCCGTGGCTGTGATCCTGAAAATGTGAGACTTTCTCCAGATCCTTCGTCAGATCGAAGGCATTGCAGCCAAGAATGCGATCCAGGGGGATCTCGCCGCGTATGCTGCGCAGCAGGGTCGCGAAGCCGTTCAAAGCGCCGATCTCTGTTTCGACGTCACCCAGTTCCTGCTCCGAGACAAGATCGGACTTGTTCAGTACTATGATATTAGCGGAGGCGATCTGTGCGGCTGCTTCCGGAAAGCTCGCCAGAGACCAGGAAACATGCTTGGCGTCTACAACCGTAACGATTGCATCCAGCGTGAGACGGGCACTGATGGTGCGGTCCATGTAGAATGTCTGCGCCACCGGTGCGGGATCGGCCAGACCAGTGGTCTCAATCAGTATGCCATCAAAATCATCGCCGCGTGACAGCAACAATTTCAAGGTAGCCATCAGGTCACCGCGCACCTTGCAGCAAAGGCACCCGTTGCTCAGCGTCAGTACCTCATCCTCGGACCGCAGGACAAGGTCGCCGTCAATATCGATCTCGCCAAACTCGTTGACGATGACCGCGTAACGCAACCCGTGCCGTTCGGACAAAATGCGGTTGAGCAGCGTGGTTTTTCCCGAGCCGAGGAAGCCCGTCAATACCGTGACCGGTATGCGGGATGTCTGAACCGCCGCCATGAGATTCAGCGCCTGTCTACGACGATTTCGCCGTTCAACATCGTCATTTTCAGTGTCCGTAGATTGCTGACATTTTCCAGTGGACTTGCGGCCAGCAAAATCATGTCCGCGCTCTTGCCTGGCTCGATCGTGCCGATATCCGCTCGGTCGAGATGTTTTGCCGCCTCGCTCGTTGCAGCTACCAATATCTGGGCGGGTGAGAGGCCTGCGCTGGCAAGAAGCTCGGTTTCCTCAATTGTGTTGAGGCCGAACATGCCCCGACCGGGGAAGCTGTCGCTGCCGCAGGCGATCCGGACGCCGGCATTCGTTACTAGCCGTGTATTGGGGATGGAGGTGGGGTGCATTTCGCCCTTGATCCACAAGGTTGGCGTATAGACGATTCCCCGCTCGCGGATCGTCTCGATCAGCCGCGTGTCGGTGATAGGTTCGACGGTAATGCCATGTTCCAGTCCGTCTGCGCCCGCTTCGATGCATTCCCACGCCGCGTCCTGCTGGACGCTATGTACAGTCACGCGCAGGCCACGCTCGTGCGCCGCATCGATCCCTGCGCGCAGGATGTTTTGGGGCAGGCGAACCAGCTCCACGGCTACGGGGAACACGGGGTTTTGCCAAACATATTTCGGCGATCCGGGCATGCAGCATGCACCTTCCGACACTAGCTTGATTGCGTCGACTTTCCGGTCGGCGAGATGATGCACCAGATCCCGCATCATCTGTGCGCTCTCGACCTCGCCGACGGCACGGGCGGCATACCATTTGTTGCCGCCGAAAACAGTCGAGACCGGGTGCCCATCGCGTCCGGTGATGGAGCATCCGGTTACGAGAAGGCGTGGACCACGCAACGACCCCGCCGCTAGCCTCGCTCGTATATCGAGGATTTCCGTAGTCGGATCGCCAACGGACTTCACGCACGTAATTCCGTGCTGCAAGAAGTGATCAAGGATTGCTGGCGCGACATTGCAGACATAATCGTCGAGCGATTCTGGATCCGTCACGACCGCAAAATTGATCAGATGGACGTGGGTGTCGATCAGACCCGGCATTACCCAGCCGCCGTCGGCCTCAATCTGCTTACGCCCCGCGAGGGGAGCCTGAGACACGGCACTGATCGTGTGCCCGGTTATGCCGACATTCCAGGTTCCCGAGAGTTCCTTGTGTCCATCGAAAATGCGCGCGCCACTGATGACGATATCATGCCGGCTTTCCGGTTCGGCGGTTGGGGCCAATGCGTTGGAGTCTGATTGTATATCCATCTGTCGTTACTCTCCGTTTGCTGGCGGGCTGGGGGTGCTTGAAGGAGCCGTTGTGCTTTTAATCTCGCGCTGCCGCAGCCTGACGCTTGTCGACCAGAATTTCGCCGTTCAATATCGTCATCCCGAGCGTGCGAATGTTGCTTATGTCTTCCAGCGGGTTGCTTGCCAAAAGGATCATGTCGGCGCTCTTCCCCTCGGCCAAAGTGCCGATATCCCGTCGGCCGAGCTTGATTGCGGCTTCGCTGGTGGCCGCAACAAGAGCCTCAACGGGCGTCAGGCCCGCAGTGACGAGCAATTCGATCTCTTCCAGAGAGTTCTCGCCATATTTGCCTCGCCCGAAAAAGCTGTCGCTGCCGCAAGCGATGCGGATGCCGGCGTCCTTCACCATCCTGGTATTGGGGATCGCCGATGGGTGCATCTGGCCATAGATCCACAAGGTTGGGGTGTAGGAGATATCGCGTTCGCGGATCATCTCGACCACGGCCTTGTCGGTGATCGGCTCCACGGCGACGCCGTGCTCAAGTCCATCCGCTCCGCTTTCGATCGCCTCTATCGCCGCGACCTGTTGCACCGTATGGACGGTTACCCGCAGGCCACGTTCATGTGCGGCCTCGATGCCCGCACGCAAAATCCGTTTGGGCAATCTTACAAGCTCGACGGGGTTGGGGAAAACAGCGTTCTGCCATATGTACTTCGGCGAACCCGGCAGGCAGCAGGCGCCCTCGGAGCTTAACTTGATGGCATCGACTTTTCGATCAGCCAGCAAGTGAACGAAATCTCGCATCATTTGGATGCTGTGAACCTGACCGACGGCACGCGCTGCATACCAGACGTTCCCTCCAAACAAGGTTGATACCGGATGCCCGTCCAGTCCCGTAACGGACGAGCCGGTAGCCAGCAGCCGGGGGCCACGTGCCGAGCCGACCGCCAGCCTGTCCCGCAACTCGATGATTTCGCTCGTCGGGTCGCCGGTCGACTTTATCGACGTAACGCCATGCTGCAGGAACAGCTCCAGGATAGGGGGAATCTGCTCGCGAAAATATCCATCCATCGTTTCGGGATCAGTAATGGTGGAAAAGCTGAACAGATGGACGTGAGTATCGATCAGCCCCGGCATCAGCCATCCGCCTTCTCCATCTATGGTCTCTCGCCCCTCCAGAGGGGTTTCCGAGATAGCGGTGATGGTACGTCCGCGAACGCCGACACTGCGAAGACCGGACAATTCTTTCAAGCCGTCGAATATCCGCACATTGTTGACGGTTAGGTCGTATCCCGGCACTTCCTCATATGCCTGAGCCTTCGTGATCGTCTCCATACAACTTTCCTTTTAGTAATCGTAAGCGGCTTCTTGTGAGTCCGTTATCCCGTCGAAGAGAAGCGTGGTGCCGGGGCGGCATGCAGCACTCCATCGAGCCTCGCATACTGCGCGCGCGCGTTGTTGTGCGGGTGCTTTGCCGCTTCCTCCAGCGTCAGGACCGGAGCAAAGCAGGCATCCGTGCCCTCGAGCAATGCGCACCATTCCTCGCGCGTGCGCGTTGCGAAGATGCCAGCCAGAAGATTGGAATCGGCAGGCCAGTGTGCCTTCTCGTTCTGCCTTTCGAGCAGGGCTTCAGGCGCGCCGATGCGCTCGATCAGCTCGCGGTAGAATTGAGGTTCAATCGCACCAATCGCAACGTCGCGACCCCCCGCGCAACGATAGCAGCGATAGAAGGGCGCTGCGCCGCCCAGCACACTTTCTTTCCAGTCGAGGGAAATACCCCCCGACGGAAGCAAGCCCGCAAAGAAGCTCATGAGAGATGCCGCGCCGTCTACGATCGCCGCATCGATCACCTGTCCTTTGCCGGTGCGCGTTCGCTCGAACAGTGCTGCCAATACGCCCATCACGAGGAAGGTCGAACCGCCGCCGAAATCGCCCACGAGGTTGAGCGGAGGGCGAGGGGGAGCGTCGTCGTCACCCAGTGCAGCGAGCGCGCCGGTGAGGGCGATATAGTTGATGTCATGCCCGGCCGTTTTCGCGAGCGGACCATCCTGGCCCCATCCGGTCATGCGCGCGTAAATAAGCGCAGGATTGCGCACACACAGTGCGTCTGGTCCCAGACCTAGCCGCTCCATCACGCCGGGGCGAAATCCCTCTACAATAACGTCAGCGGTATCAACGAGTTGAAGGCATCTTGCCTTGCCTTCGGCACTGCGCAGGTCGAATTCCTCGACGATCCTACCGCGATCAGCGACCGGGTTCGGCCAGCCGTTGCCGCCCGGCCGGTCAATGCGGATAACCGACGCGCCCATATCGGCAAGCATCATGGTCGCGTGAGGGCCGGGGCCGATGCCAGCCATTTCCAACACCGTCACCCCCGCGAGAGGCCCGTGTTCGCGTTGGGTGCATTGCCCCGTCACGTAGTTGCTTCCCTTTCCGCCAGATGATGCGCATGTCTGTCACGTAGCGCCTTTTTGTCGATCTTGCCGGTCGCGGTCAGCGGGATTGCCTCGAAGATAATAGCATCCGGCAGCCAAAAGCGGGGCATATGCGGTGTCAGATGCGCAAGCATCGTTTCGACCGTCACTTCCGCGTCTGGATGTGTTTCAACGATTAAGATCGGTCGCTCCTCCCATTTGGGATGATAGACGCCGACGACAGCCGCGAACTTGACGCCGGGGCAACTGACAGCCACGTTTTCGACGTCAATCGAGCTTACCCACTCGCCGCCGGACTTGATGACATCCTTTTTGCGGTCGGTAATCCGCATGAAGCCATATTGATCGATGGTGGCGATGTCGCCGGTATCGAACCACCCATCTGCATCAAGCGCGCTGGTCTCGCTGCGATAGTAGCGCTCGATAATCCAGGGACCGCGGACCATGACGGAACCGGCGCTCAGGCCATCACAAGGCAGCTCGTTGCCGTCTTCATCAATGATCTTCAGCTCGACGCCGAATTGCCGTCGGCCCTGCCGCGTCCATATGATTTCATCCAGCATCTCCGGTCCTGCCGCTTCCAGTTTCGGCGTGGGCGTGGAGAGCACGCCGAGCGGGCTCATTTCGGTCATGCCCCAAATCTGGCGCACTTGGACGCCATAGCGTCGCTCGAACGTCTCGGCCATTGCGAGTGGCACGGCAGATCCGCCGATCACGATCTGGCGAAGCGAACCGGTGTCGCCGCCCACTCGTTCGAGATGATCGAGATACATCGTCCAGATGGTCGGCACACCGCCCGAGAAAGTGACGCCTTCCTCCTGGATCAGCTCTTGCAGGCTGGCGCCGTCGAACCGGTCGGCAGGCAGCACCATCTTGCAACCATTGATGGCGGCGACGAAGGGAAGACCCCAGGCGGTCGCGTGATAAAGTGACTGACATGGCATGATGCAGTCAAATGCACTGAAACCAAGCGCACTGCTCAGCCCTGCCGTAATCGCATGGAGGACGACCGATCGATGCGAGTAGAGGACGCCCTTCGGGTCGCCGGTAGTTCCTGATGTGTAGCAGAGAAACGCCGCTTCGTTTTCATCGAACTGAGGCCAGTCGACATCGGCCGATGCTGACCCAACGAGTTTTTCATAAGGCAAAGCCCCATCGATTGCGTCCTCTTCGGCATTCCCAAGAAAAACGTACGCTTCCACTTCGGGCAACCTGGAACGCAGCCTGTCAACAAGCGGGCTGAGATTCGGATCGTAGAAGAAGGCGCGGCTGCCCGCATGGATGATTGTGTAAGCGATCTGGTCATCGGAAAGGCGCGGGTTGGCCGTGTGGAGCACCGCACCGATGCCGGGAACAGCAAAAAACAGTTCCATATGATGGTGCGTATTCCAGGCGAGCGATGTGACGCGATCTCCCGGCCCGATACCCATCGCCCGAAGCATGTTTGCGCAACGACAAACGCGCTCGGCAAACCGCTGATAGTCATATCGCCAGACAGTGCCATCTGTGACACGCGACACGATCTCGCGGTCAGGGTGCGCCACCTCGGCGTGCCGCAATATGCCGCTGATCATCAACGGCGTTTTCTGCATCAATCCTTGCAAACTTCCCTCCCAATAATATTATTTCAAGCGCGGCTTGGATCGATCAGGAATTTCTCGCCCGTCGCCTTTCGTTCGAACGCGCGTACGACATCCGGTTGAATGGCCTCGGCAAGACTGATCGTCCGCGTATAGTCGATGGCGAACGTCGTGCGCATTTCATCCACCATGCGTTGGGTAAGCCTATCGGCCGCATCCTTGCCTATTTGCTTGAGAACCCCGAAGACTATCCATCCAACGGCGCCCCAATAATAACCGAGTGCTGGACGGTCGAGGATCGTGAGGGAGAAATCCAGCGCGCCATAAATATAGAGCTGCTTGAACACGTCTGACCCCGTACGGTTGTAACGGGCCATTCGCGATACCGCCACGCGCTCCATCGATTCCAGCATCTGGGTTCCTGCCGAACCCCCACCGATAGCGTCGAAAGCAACGGTGGCGTTTGTTGCGGCAACGGCTTCGTCGAGGCGTTGCAGGAAATCGGGTTCGCTGCTGTTCACCACATGCTGGGCGCCAATTCTGCGCAGTATGTCTACCTGATCTTGGGATCGAACAATGTTTACCAGCGGCATGTTGTCGGCGGTGCAGATTTTCTGCAGCATTTGCCCAACGCTGGACGCAGCGGCGTTATGGACGATGCCGCGATACCCCTCCCGCTTCGCGGTCTCGGCGATGCACAATGCCGTCAGCGGGTTGACGATCGATGCACCTTCCGCTGCGCGCATGCCCTCAGGCAGCACGACAACATCGGCGGCCCGCAGTTTACGATACTGAGTGAACATTTCCCGGCCCATGACGGTAACAACCCGGCCTTCCAGCGCCTTTGCCTTTGGCCCCGCCGCGATCACGGTGCCCGCTCCTTCAAGGCCCACTGGCAGCGACATCCCGAACCTGCCTTTGACACTTTCGAGATTCTCTTGCGGCACCACGAAGGTCAGGTCTGGTTTGGAAGGATCCGGCTGGCGCATCGAGGTGACGTCGGCTGGACCGAGAAGGAGGCCCACATCTGTAGGGTTGATCGGCGCTGCTTCGACCCGGATGATTATCTCGTCTTCTACTGGGTCCGCGATCGAAACCTCGTTGATCGACAGAGTCAGACGTCCGTCGTCGGTGACTGTCGATCGTAGTTCTTTGCCACTCAACATTCAGATGATCCTTACATTTTCATTGGGGCGGCAGTCAGGACTGCCTGACCGTATTGCCGCGGTTTCCGGTATTAATGCCGCCCATGCGTAGCGGCTCGAGGCGGAAGAGCGATTTTGCCTATGAGCTTACTAACATCGCGCCCTTGATCATTAATTCCTGTATCCAAAACATAATTTTATATATAACTCGGCTTTCCGAAAGAAAAGGGAAAACTACCAAAGGGAAGGGATTCCATGATAGCAGCGGATGCCGTCTGGTTCATTACGGGTTGTTCAAAGGGTTTTGGGCGCTCGCTCGCCGAACAAGCCCTGAGTGCGGGATATCGTGTCGTCGCGACTGCCCGTAGAGCCGAGGATGTCGAGGACCTTGCGTCCCGCTATCCTGATCGCGTTTTGACGCTCGCGCTGGATGTCACCAACGCTGTGCAGATCGACGCGGCCGTAGCATCGGCGACTGAACGCTTCGGGGCAATCGACGTTCTGGTGAACAACGCGGGCTACATTTATCTCGGAGCTATAGAGGAAGGTGAGGAAGAGGACGTCCGGGCGCTGTTCGAGACCAATCTTTTCGCCCCCGTTGCACTGATCAAGGCTGTGCTGCCCACAATGCGGGCGCGACGAAAGGGCCACATCGTCAACATCAGCTCTATTGGAGGCCTCATCACCTTTCCGGGATCGGGCTATTACAACATGGTGAAGGCTGGGGTCGAAGCCTTGTCAGACGTTCTGGCCAAGGAGGTAGGCCCGCTTGGCATCAATGTAACTGTGGTGGCGCCCGGCGCCTTTCGCACCGACTTCCGGGGGCCAAGCTCAGTCAGGATGGCCGCCACGCAGATGGAGGATTATGCCGAAACTGCGGGGAAGGTGCGGACGGCTACCGCAACCGGCCATGGCAAGCAAGCCGGCGACCCCGATCTGGGTGCCAAGGCCATCATCGCTGCGGTAAAGGCAGAGAAACCGCCAGTGCATCTGCTGATTGGCGGAGATGCGCTGGATCTGTTTCGCAACAAGCTCGATTCTATGCGCGAGGAAACGGACGCGTGGGAGGTGCTTACGCGCAACACAGATTTTCAGGCCACCTGATGGAACGGCGGCGAGTCCTTTGGCACCCAAGATGCCGAGTCCGCACAATCGCAACGGGAGATGCGCGGAGCTAGGAACCCCGCGCATTTCCTTTTATCGAAATCAGCCTGGGAAATATCCCGGCGTGGCCAGATCCTCAAGCAAGGTCGGACCTGTCGGCTTCCATCCGGTAATTTCACGTGTGAGCGCGCTGGAAGCGGGTGAGTTCGCAGCCGCAAAGACTGCGAGCGCGCCAAAATGCTCGGCGGGGCGCGGCTCGACCGGCAGGTTCAGCGCGTGACCGATGGCTTCGGCGATATCCTTGAAGCTGACACCCTCTTCTGCAGCACCATGATAGGCGCGAGCCGTCACACCGGATTCGAGGACCTTGCGATAAAGCTTCCCCGCGTCTGATACATGGATCGCGGGCCAACGGTTGGAGCCGTCTCCGACGTAGGCCGAAACGCCAGTAGCGCGGGCGATTCCCGCCATGAACGCCATGAACATCTGATCGCCCATTCCGTGCACGCTGGGAGCGAGGCGGACCGCAGCAACACGCACACCTTTCTCTGACAGCGCGAGGCCCGCAGTTTCGTTCATTCTGGGGAAATTGGGATCGAACACGGGCGGCATGTCTGTCTCTGCGGAGACCCGGCCTTCAGTGAGCAGAAGCAGTCCTGCTGTGTACAGAAGCGGTTTGTCCGTTCCGACGAGCGCCCCGCCCATCGCCTCGATCGCCTTGCGTTCCTGCTCGGCGTTATCGGCAAATCTGGAAAAGTCGTGGTCGAAGGCAAGGTGGATCACAGCGTCCGCCTTCCCTGCCGCATCCGCAAGCAGGTCCACATCGTCGAGAGTGCCGCGCACCACTTCCGCACCCTTGGCGGTGAGCTGGGCTGCTTTTTCGTCTGAGCGGGACAGGGCAACAACCTGATGCCCGGCGCCCAGCAAATCATCAACAGCCACTTTACCTACCCAGCCGGTGGCACCCGTCATAAACACGCGCATTACAAAAATCTCCCATTGATCGCACCCATAGTGCGGCGGGACATCTTGTGCAGGGAGGCATCTTTAGTGTAAAGTTGGTAGGTTATCCTATTATAACGACTAACAGGTTTGATCGGCGCATGACCTCCGGAAGTTCTTTGCATAGCTTTCTTCGAGAGCGGCGCACGCGTCTTGATCCGGCGGCATTAGGCTATGCTGGCGGACGGCGGCGCACGCCCGGACTTCGGCGCGAGGAAGTGGCTCAGCGCGCTGGAATTAGCTCCACCTGGTATAGCTGGCTGGAACAGGGACGGGGGGGAGCGCCCTCGGCGCAGGTGCTTGAGCGCTTGTCGACGGCGCTGATGCTGACCGAGGCCGAACGAGAACACCTGTTTGTCCTCGGCCTTGGCCGACCCCCGGAAATCCGGTATCAGGCGCCGAGCGGTGTAACGCCCCGGCTGCAGAGGGTACTTGATGCGCTGGATGCCAGTCCTGCTCTTATTCGGACCGCAACCTGGGACGTAATCGCATGGAACCGAGCGGCGGTGGCCGTCCTTGCGGACTACGATGCCCTGCCCCCGGCGGAACGCAATGTTCTGCGCCTTATGTTTCTCGAACCGGCAAGCGCCCGGGACGAGGAGTGGGAGAATGTCGCCCAGTTTGTTGTAGGCGTGTTCCGTGGTGACATAGCCCGCACCGGGGCAGCAGCGATGGTTCAAGCGCTGGTTGAAGACTTGTGCGCGAATAGCGCCGACTTCGCCAGAATGTGGCGCGATAGCGAGGTTCGTGGTTCGTGCGAGGGGATGAGACATTTCCATCATCCGGGGTTTGGGGACATCGCGCTCGAATTTTCGACCTTCGCCGTCGATGGACGCCCAGACCTTGCGATGCTTGTCTATTCCCCCGTTTCGCCCGATGATACTGCGCTGGTGAGAGCACTCGTTGAGCGCCGGGAGACAGCAAGGCGAGACCAGCCGTGATCGAGCTGTTCTATGAGTCGACGCCCAACACGCGGAAAATTTCGATTTTCCTAGAAGAGGCGGGGCTGGAATATCGGCTGACACCTCTCTCCCTCGAGCGGGGAGAACAGCACGGCGAGGCTTTCAGGGCGCTCAATCCTAATGGTCGGATACCCGTGATCGTCGATCACGAGCCGAAAGAAGGACCTCCTCTCGTTGTTTTCGAAAGCGGCGCAATACTTCTCTACCTCGCGGAGAAATATCATCTGTTCCTGCCCACCGATCTGGCGGGTCGATACATGACCATCCAGTGGCTGTTCTGGCAGATGGCTGGCCTCGGCCCGATGGCAGGGCAGAACGGGCACTTCCTCCTCTACGCGCCTGAAAAGGTCCCCTACGCGATTGATCGTTACGCCAGCGAGATCCGGCGTCTTTATGCGGTGCTGGAAACCCAGCTTCAGCGAACGGGCGAGTTTGTCTCAAGTGCTTACTCGATTGCGGATATGGCAATATTTCCGTGGATAATGACACACAAAGCGCAGGGGCTCACGCTAGACGATTATCCGGCTATCAAGAGCTGGTTTGCGGAAATTCGTGCAAGACCGGCTGTCCAGCGGGGACTGGCTGCTGGCGGGGGGCTGCCCCCGACCTCCTCGCAGCTAAGCGATACGCGCCGTTCTTCGCTCTTCGGAACATCACAGGAGCAGCAGTCATGAAGCTGGAACTATTTTTCGACTGCTCAAGCCCCTGGGCGTATCTGGGATTTGAAATGGCGCAGCCGTTGGTAGCCGAACTGGGCTTTGATCTTGTGCTCCGCCCCGTGCTGGTCGGAGCAGTTTTCAATGCCGCCAACGGCAGCGTCTACCATATGCGCGAACACGTGCCCGCCAAATTTGCCTGGATCGCAAAGGATATGGCGGACTGGTCCCGCTCGACAGGTTTCAAGATCGATTTTCCGCCACCGGTATTTCCCGTAAACAGCGCAAAGGCAATGCGGTTGTGCTTTCTGATGGAAGAACGGGGCATAATGATTCCCTTCGCGCGCGCCGTGTTCGAAGCCTATTGGGGGCGGGGCGAGGATATTTCTCAGGAAGCCATTCTTGGTAAAGTCTGTCGCGCGATCGGCATCGACCCGGACACCGTGTTGCCACAGGCGAGCGACGCGGGCTTGAAGAGCCGTCTTGGTGCCAACGTCGACGAACTGATAGGACGGGGAGGATTCGGCGTCCCGACCTTTTTCCTGAACGAGAGCGACATGTATTTCGGCGTGGATCGGCTGCCTATGATCCGGGAAGCCGTCAAACGTACCGAGCTGCCATCCGTCTGATCATCCAACCCTTAGAGCCTGAATCCCCTGAGAGCGTTCATTACCTCAGGGCGATGGAGGCGGTTGCTCGCCACCACAAATCAATCGACTGCTTGATTTTTTAATTTGCATTCGCATGATGGAAATATATACAAAACATAAATCTGTCTTGAGTCGGTATACGGTTCGGTGGCGGCAATATAAAATCTGCTGGAGGGAGAGCGGTGTGGAGCAAACAATATACGGAGGTAAACTCCGGCACTGCGGTCGTTTAGCATCATATGGATATCCGAAAATCGTGAGCAAGATGGGTTTGGGGTCTGTAACTCCGGGCGCAGCGGTACGCGCGTCCTCTTGGGAATCTCGCGATGAGCGTTGATGCCAGCAGCGCCAGTTCTCGTGACATGGAAGTTGCGCTGATCACTGGTGGCAGCGAGGGTATCGGATATCAAATCGCCAAGGATCTGGCTGCGGAAGGGCTGACGGTCCTGCTCGGTGTACGGAATTTGGAGCAGGGTGCTGAGGCTGCCAGCAAGATCGCGGGCAAGGCGCATGCAGTCCTTCTGGATGTTACCAAATCGGAACTGATAGCCGACGCCGCTCAACAAATTCGCCGGAAGTTCGGACGTCTTGATGTCCTTGTCAACAATGCTGCGATTGTGCTTAGCGGTGGGCTGGATACGAGTATCCCGTTCGATGAATATGCGCGGCAAACCCAGCCCAGCAAAGTGCCGGTCGATGAAGTCCGGACTGTCTGGGAAACAAACGTATTTGGGCTGCTCATGGTGACGCAGGCGATGCTTCCTCTGCTGAGGGAGGCCCCCCAGGCACGTATCGTAAACATGTCGAGCGGGGTTGGTTCGCTGGGCTTGAATTCCGATCCCGCCGGGCCGTATCGGGCGATCTACGGGCCGTTGTATGGCGCCTCCAAAACCGCTGTCAACGCGATGACGGTGGCGATGGCCATTGAACTGGAAGCGGAGGGCATCAAGGTCAACGCTGCATGCCCAGGGTACACGCGCACCCGGCTCACAAATTACGCCGGCACCCAGACCGTCGAGGAGGCGGCCCGGCAGCCTGTGAAAATGGCATTGCTGGATGCGGATGGTCCGACGGGGACCTTCTCAGACTTTAGCGGCGCGCTCCCCTGGTAAGCAAATAGTTGAAAAGGCGCATGTGTTTCTGGGGTTGCCGGGAGGGCCTCAGGTGAAACGATTAGGAAATTGACAGACTTAATCGCCGGCCGCGACATGAAAAGCGCCGGTTGGTCCAGTATAACGAGGGAGGAAATTATGACACGTTCGATACTGAAATGTGGCGTGGCGATATTGTGCTTCGGTGCATCGCTGCCCGCTTGGTCACAGGAGGGTGTGGCAAGCAGCGCAGCGTCCGAAACGGAACAGACCAGCGAAATCGTTGTGACGGCGCGAGGCCGTAACGAAGAGCTTCAGAAAGCACCCGCTGCGATCACGGCCTTTTCGGCGAAGCAGATTGACGATGCCCGTATCAAAGACGTTTCGGATTTTATCGCCAAGACGCCCAATATTTCAATCACCAAAACCCAGAGCGTCGGTACATCGTTCATCACCGTCCGCGGCATTTCACAGGTCCGTAACGGCGAAAGCCCGGTCGCGGTGGTTGTCGATGGCGTACAGCAGATCACGTCCAAGCAGTTCACCGCCGATTTGTTTGATGTGCAGCAGATCGAAGTCCTGCGTGGGCCGCAGGGTGCCCTATATGGCCGCAACGCAATTGGTGGCGCGATCGTGATCACCTCAAAGCAGCCGAGCAATGAGTTCGAGTTCAACGGCAATGTGTCGGCGGGCAACGGCGGTGATTATCGTGCTCAAGCCTCGGTGAGTGGCCCGATCGTGAACGACAAGTTGCTGTTCCGTATCGCGGGTTCCTTCCATGATTTTGGAGGTCTTTTCCAGAATGTGTTCCTGAACCGGAAGGTCGACTTCGTTAAAGATCGTAATATTCGTGCTGCACTAAGAGCTAACATCTCCGATACGTTGACGGCTGATTTACGTGGGAGCTATGGCGTCACCCGCGGCTCGCCGTTCAACTTCATCTATCAATCCGCTAACTTTCTGCCCGGTTCGTGCTTCCTGGATCCCGCAAATCCGTTTGGCGGCCCAGCAGGGGATGCCAACAGGGTTACGCGCCGCTATTGCGCCAACAACGCCGGTGAGAACAAGCGCACGATTAAAGAAACATCGCTGAGGCTAGAGAACGTTGCGGACTGGGGTACAATTACCAATACCACTGCCTACGTCGAGGTGGATGAATTCGGCAAGGGCGACCAGTTTCCATATTCCGCTAGCCGCAATATCTTCGGAACCACGGACGGCGGCCAAACCCAATATCAAACGTTCAAGGCATGGCAGAATGAGTTGCGTATCGCCTCGCCGACGGAAAATCGTTTTAGCTGGATGATTGGCGCTTATTATCTCCGCACGGACCGGTTTATTTCCACAACGACCAGTAGAGACGACAATACAGGAATTGTCAGTCTTTACAGGGTTCCCCGGTATGGCGCTGCCAACAATCCTACGCTGACCTTTTTGGCAGATGACAACCGCAATACTGCATATGCCTTTTTCGGTGCTCTCTCCTTTGACGTAACAGAGGCTCTCGAGCTTTCGGCTGCTTTCCGTTATGACAGCGACCGTCGGCACCAGATCATCAGTCCGCTCGCCAACGTCGGTGTGCCTGCAGGCTGTACTACGGCCACGATGGGGCCTTGCTCGCGCAAAGCGACTTTCAGCAAGTCTCAGCCCAAGTTCACGATAAACTATAAGGCAAGCGACGACGTTACGCTATTTGCGGATTGGGGCATCGGTTTCCGATCCGGTCAGTTCAACCAGGCTGGCGTAGCCGCTCTAATCGGTCTGCCCTCCGATCTTGCGAAGGCAGAGAGCGCGTCAACGACGGAGGCTGGCATCAAGACGCGCCTCCTTGATGGGAAGCTGTTGGTCAACGCAACTGGCTATTACACGAAGGACAAGAATCCGTTCAACTTCGTGTTCATCGGTAGCGTAGGCGCGCAAATTCTTGTTTCGATCGATAAGGCGACGCTGTACGGCGGCGAGATCGAAGTGAACTATAGGCCAATGACGGGACTCGATCTGTTTGGGAGCTATGGCTTTACGCACAGCAAGATCACGAAATATGCGTTCAACCCGACGGCGGTTGGAAACTGGGCACCCTACATCCCGCGCGACAGTGCGACTCTGGGCATTCAGTATCGAGTTCCGGTCAATGACGGCTTTAACATGTTCACCCGGGCGGAGATGGAGCATCACGGCAAACAGCATTGGGATGCTGAGAACACCAGTGCCCGGAATGCCTATCAGCTCTATAACTTGCGCGTTGGTTTCGAGACGGCCGACAGTCGCTGGAGCATTATGGGTTATTCCAACAACCTCACCAACACCAATTACAACGCCGAGTGGGCGGCGGGCGGCTTTGCTTTCCCGGCACAGCTGCGGACCTATGGCGTAGAGCTCAAGGCGAGGTTCTGAAGCAGACTTCTTAGCCTTGCAGAATAGCATTGTTGTCAACTGGTTGAAGAGTGGTGCCAGCCAGAATTTGGGGATATTGGGGTTGCCCAATATCCCCGCCTTCTTTGGTAATCGCCATTGACAATCAATCGAATGAATGAAATTATCTTCTTAATTGTTTATTTGTGATGCGGTGCGGAAGCTCTTCTCTTTCGTGGCTATCACACTTTCCCAAGCAAGTAGGGTCAAAAGCATTCCATGAACGAGAGCGTAGCTGTGCGAGATTATTCTTCAGAGGTCGCGACCTTCGACATATCCGAAGCCCTGAGGCTGATCGATGCAGCAGGTGAGGGGGCGGTGAACGCCGCGTTTATCTGCTGTGATCGGCACGCTGTCGATGAAAATCGTGTCGCCCTCCGGACTAGGAATGCGAGCGGTGAAGCCGACGAATGGACATTTGCCGAGTTTCAACGCCGGTCAGAACAAGTGGCCGCGTTGCTGGCGTCGCTGGGCGTGGGCAAGGGTGACTGCGTGGCAGGCCTTCTGCCGCGTACCCCGGATCTGCTGACCACCATATACGCGGTGTGGCGCCTGGGGGCGGTGTACCAGCCCTTATTCACAGCCTTCGGCCCCAAGGCGATCGAGTATCGTTTGCAGGAAGCCCAAACCAAGGTGGTAGTGACGGACCCCGAAAACCGCGCGAAATTAAGCGCGGAGATCAAGGTCCCGGTCGTCAATACGCAAGAGAATGGCGTCGATCATTATCTGATGGAAGATGTCCGTTCGAGTGGCGCTACAATCGCCCCGGTGCCCTGTACGCTCGATGACCCCTTTCTCATCATGTTCACGTCCGGCACAACGGGAGCTCCCAAACCTCTGTTCGTTCCTATAAGGGCTATCGCCGCGTTCATGCGGTATATGACCGACGGCATGGGACTGACTGCAGCGGACCGTTTCTGGAACCTCGCCGATCCGGGTTGGGCCTATGGCCTCTATTATGCTGTCACCGGCCCGCTCGCTCTAGGGTTTGCCACAACATTCTACGATGGGCCATTCACTGTGGAGAGCGCCTACGATACCATCCGGGCATTGAACATCACCTGCCTTGCGGGGTCTCCTACCGCTTACCGGCGTATGGTAGCGGAGGGTGCTGATGCCGCTCTGGCTGTGAAGGGCCAGCTGCGTATTGTGAGTAGCGCAGGCGAAGCGTTAAACCCCGAGATTGTCCGCTGGTTCGATGCACATCTCGCTACTACGATCCGCGATCATTATGGTCAGACGGAGCTGGGCATGGTGCTGTGTAATCACCATGCACTGGAACATCCGGTTCGTATCGGTTCGGCTGGCTATCCTTCACCGGGCCATCATCTGGCCGTTCTCTCTGACAGTCTGGAAGAAATCGGGCCGGGGCAGCCTGGTGTTCTGGCGGTCGATCGTACCCGCTCTCCTCTCATGTGGTTTAAGGGTTATCTAGGGCGCGAGACGTCTGCTTTTGCCGATCGTTGGTATTTGACCGGTGATTTATGCGAATGGAATGACGATGGAAGCATATCCTTTGTGGGACGATCGGACGACGTCATCACCACCTCCGGTTACCGCGTGGGGCCGTTTGATGTCGAAAGCGCGCTGTTGGAGCACCCGGCTGTCATCGAGTCCGCTGTAATCGGAAAGCCGGACCCAGATCGGACAGAGATAATCAAAGCGTTTGTTGTGCTTCACAGCACATTTGAGCCGAGCGATGCGCTTGCACAGGAGCTACAGCGCCATGTTCGCACACGTCTCTCTGCTCATGCTTATCCGCGGGAGATCGAATTCGTGGATGCATTGCCGAAAACGCCAAGCGGAAAGGTGCAACATTTCCTCTTGAGGGCGCAGGAAAAGGCCAAATTGGAGTGCACTCCTGAGCATTCATGAAATGCCGACGGTGCCAGGAGGAATGCATGGATGAATCTGCCAACAAGCAGGCTGCGATCAACGCGGTAAAGGGACGACGGTCGATACGGCGCTTTCTACCGACGCCGGTGGTGGACGACACGGTCATGGAGATACTGGCGATTGCGGCGCGCGCGCCCTCCGGCCAGAATATGCAGCCTTGGTTGGTACATTTTGTATCGGGCGAAACCCGTGAGGCCCTCTGCCGCGAAGTTACCGCCGCCGCTGCCGCTGATGAGCGGAACGATGATTATCCTTATTTCCCGGCAGAAATCAGAGAGCCATATTTGTCTCGACGCCGCAAGGTTGGGTTCGACCTTTTCGGGATATACGGAATCGACCGTCACGATCTGGAAGGGCGGAAGGCCGCGTTGCTGCGCAACTTTGAGTTCTTTGGTGCCCCGGTGGGGCTGTTCTTCACGATGGAGCGCGATTGGGGGCTGGGCGCGTGGATTGATGTCGGAAATTACATGATGAATGTCATGACGGTGGCGCGCGCTTATGGCCTGGAGACATGCCCACAACAGGCCTGGGCGGAATATGCGCCTCCGGTGAGGGCAGTGCTGAACGTTCCCGATCACCAGGTTATCGTGTCGGGCATGGCATTGGGCTACGCCGATTATGATGCCCCTGAAAATCAGCTCGTTACGGAACGAGCTTCGTTGGAGGAGTTCGTGATCCGGCATTACTGATGAGATTGGCGGGTTTGGCTGCTTTGGCCGTGGATTATGCCGCATCTCCGTTATGCCCGAGGGCGGGCCGCTGAAAACAATGCGAATGGTACCAGAGGAACGGTGATGACCTTCGAAGAGCTGAAAGCACAGTTGCGACTGCCCGTCGTCGCTGCACCCATGATGCTGGTTTCCGGTCCTGAGCTGGTAATCGCCGCTGGACGCGCGGGAATCCTGGGGGCGTTTCCGGCCCTGAACGCCCGCACTACCGCCCAGTTAAAAGAATGGCTGGAGAGGATTGATGGAACGCTGGACGGCCGCCACTACGCGGTCAACCTGATCGTGCAAGGTCCCGGCGCGCCGCGCTTTGCTGACGACTTAGCGATGATCGAGGCCGCCAAACCCCCCGTTGTAATCACCAGCGTGGGGGACCCGTCAATGGCAGCGCAGCGGATCCACGCATTCGGTGGCCTTGTGTTTCATGACGTGGCAACCTTGCGTCATGCGCGCAAGGCAATCGAGGCTGGGGTGGACGGACTAATCCTTCTGACGGCGGGGGCAGGGGGGCACACGGGGACTGCCAACCCCTTTGCCTTCGTGTCTCAGGTTCGCGCTTTCTGGGATGGTCCTCTGTTGCTTGCGGGGGGTATCGCAGACGGAAACGGTGTCGCGGCTGCGCGTACACTGGGCGCCGATCTGGTCTATATGGGGACGCGCTTTATCGCTTCCGAAGAGTCGATGGCATCGGCGGAATATAAAGAGTTGCTGGTTTCTCAAACCATGGCGGATATTGTGCTGACGGACCGGATTTCCGGCCTTGCCGCGACGTTTTTGCGCGGATCGATTGTGCGCGCGGGACTAGATCCAGATGCACTTCCCGAACGGCTCGGTATCTTCAAGCCCAACCTCCCCGAAGGCATCAAGGCCTGGCGCGACATATGGAGCGGCGGACATGGCGTCGGTTCAATAACCGACACCCCGCCGGTGGCGGAAATCGTGAACCGCCTCGCAGCAGAATATGATTCTGCAAAAATGCGAGCGTTGGTGCTTTGACGCCCTTGCCAAGGCGCGGCGGGCTTGAGGAAGCCGCTTATATGCAGGAATTTTCGCAGTGAAGGCAAAAAGTCGGGCGCTCAACCCGGAGACGTCTCCGTATCCCAAGCCTGTCGTTCGTGGCCGCCGCACGAAAGCCGAAACCATCGCACGCCTTGAGGACAGCGCGGTGGCGCTTTTCGGAAGCAGTGGGTACGAGGGCACGTCCCTGCGCAGTATCGCAGCGCACGCCGGTCTGCCGCTTAGCGCAATCGACCGGCATTTCGGATCCAAAATGGCGCTCTTCGATGCTGTGCATCGGCGGATATGGAAAGAAATAGACTCGGAGCGCCAGGCATTGCTGCGGAATCCTGCTGCGGTAGATGAGAGCGGCGCTCCCAGTCTTGAAGCCGTTCTTTATGCGTTTATTCGTCCGATCGCAGAAAGGGCCACAAGACCAGATGATGCCTCCGCATCCATCCGCCTGCTGCGAGAAATGATGTCTACGCGTCTTCACACAGTCTCCGACTCTCGCCGCAAACCGGTGAAAGCTTTAGTCGATCACTGGGTAGAGGCGATCATGGCGACATGCCCGGACCTGTCGCGCGACCGGGCAGTCTGGGTCTACTCCTTCGTTGTAGCAATATTGTATTGCAACCAGCTGGTTGATGGCTGCCTCGACGATCTGATGCCAGCGAACGCCACGCGTTCGACGGACGAAGTTACCGGCATGCTGGTGGCGTTCTGCAGCAGGGGCATACGCGGGTTGACATGAGCAACGCCCTGTAGCTCTCGGCCTTGTTCAGTTTTCCGCTGTCACTGGCCTTTGCCGGTTGGCCGCGACTGCGGCAAGCGCGCTTAGCGCGCAGAGCAATGCGCCGCCGGCCACAATCCACGGCAATGCAAAATGGGCCATGATCGGTGCAGATAGCTGTGGACCCAGTGCCAACCCGCCCAACTGCATGGCAGGGATCAGGACGGCCGCTTTGGCACCATCTTCTGCCGTAACGACAGTCCCCATGAAATAGGATGTCGCGAAGGTCCAGAAAAACAGGAACATTATGGCGCACAGGGCGAAGTCGGTGCCGGACCACGCAAGCCCGGCACTGCTCAGCACCAGGCCAAGGGTGGCCAGAGCGAGTGGAAGGCACCGTCCGAGGCGCAAACCCAGCAAAGCAGCGCAAAGGCCCGCAGCAATGCCGGCGAACGTCGCCATCGCAAGGTCCGTCGAAATGGCTTCTGCCGGGATACCGCGTGCCTGGCCCAGGCTGCCCATAAATGGCCAAATCATTCCGACGCCTGTATTAAGTCCAAAGCAGCCGGCGAGGCCGAGCACCGCATTTCTTGAAAAGGCGAGGGGCCTGGTCCGCGTTTCCGGCCGGGTGTTTGGCACTTCCTGTGATGCTGCCACAGGGAAAAATGGCAAAACCAGCAAGCCTAGCACGCCCCATCCCGCCAGAACGATGAATGCGCTCTCTATTCCCCCCGTAGTGACGATTACGGGCAGGAAGAAGAGATAGGCCGTAACAAGGCCGAGGTTGGTGGACATGAACAGCGCAAAGAGCCTGTCCGGGTTGGGGAAGGCAGTGGCGGCTGCACCCAAAGCGCCCACCGCAATGCCTTCTCCTACTCCTGTCAAAAGACGAGCCATCAGGATTGTATCCGAACGATAGGACAGCATGGAAAGCCCGTTACCGATGATGATCGCCGCCAGTGCCCCCGCCAGCAGTGCCTTTCTGTGCCTGCCATTGAGCATCTGACCGATAACCAATATCGATACCATCATGCCGCCCAACTCAAGGGAAGCGAACATGGCTGCACGGTCGGCTGGGAAATCGGCATTTTCTGAAAGTGTAAGCAGAATGCCTGGCATCGCGATGGAACTGAATGCGCCTGCGACGCCAACAAGTATGACAGCTGCAAAACGGAGGAATAACGAGGATTGAACTGCCCCGTGCTTCGGAATGACCGGAATGCCTGTTGTCATCGGACTTACCTTCTTTGTTATAGGGAGGACTTCAGACTTATTTCCCCGTTGACTGGCCCATTTTCTGAAAACGGGTCCAGCAAGGCGTCGATCCTGTCCGCGCCTACGTCCTCCAAGCTTGCAGGATTCCAGCGCGGCGATTGATCCTTGTCGACCAGGATAGCTCGGACGCCTTCGACGAAATCGTGGCTGCAGATTATGCGCATGGCCATCCGGAAATCGTCTGAGAGTACGCGCTTGATGGATTGGCCTTTGCCTTCGACCATCCGCCGCCATGTGGCCAGGAGGCTGGTAGGCGATGCGCGGCGAATTACCGATTGCGCCTCGCCGATCCACGCCTCGTCCGATGCGTGAGCATCGATTGCCGCAACGACGACGTCCAAATTGTCCTGCCCAAACATACTGTCGATCTTTATCCTGCGCTCGTCCAGCATGCCGCCTTCGATTGATGTGGCGTGGTGCGTCAGAATGGCGTCAACCGATGAGCCATCCAGGCGAGGCGCTGTGGCCAGCGCTTCCGTTAGAGCAGCGAAATCGGAGAGGCGAACATGGTGGGTCGCCAGTTTCGCGATCAGCGCGTCAGCCGCGCCGAGGTGCGGTCCGATCAGGGCCAGATAGCGACCGAGTGCTCCGGGGCAGCGATTGAGGAACCAGGTGCCGCCAACATCGGGAAACAACCCAAGGATCGTCTCTGGCATAGCCATGCGCAGGTCTTCGCTGACTATGCGGTGCGAGCCGTGGATGGACAGGCCCAGGCCGCCACCCATCGCAACGCCATTGATGAGGGAGATAAAAGGCTTGGGAAACGTGTTGATTCGGTAATTTACCCGGTACTCTGTGCCAAAGAAGGCGCGCGCCATCGCTGTCCGCTCCGCGATATCGGAGACTGTGCCAAGAACACGCATATCGCCGCCTGCGCAGAATGCCCGTTCGCTAGCACTGCGGAGCAATACGGCATCAATGGCAGGATTGTTTGCCCAGTCAGCGAGTATGACCTCCAGCTGCTCGACCATATTCAGGTTGAGCGCATTGAGCGCTCTGGGGCGGTTGAGGGTGATTACTCCCAACCGCCCACGAACCTTGGGCACTATTTCGTCTGCGGATACGCCAGTGGACATTGTCATTGTCTCACTTCATCGTAGGCATGATAAATTCCGCACCGGCGCGAATGCCCTCTGGCCAGCGCAATGTCGCGGTCTTGAGGCGGGTATAGAAACGCACACCTTCAGGGCCATGCATGTGGTGATCGCCGAACAGTGAGCGCTTCCAGCCACCAAAGGAATGAAACGCCATCGGCACGGGGATCGGCACATTAACGCCGACCATGCCAGCCTGCACCCGGCTCAGGAAAGCCTGCGCGGTGTCGCCATCGCGCGTGAAAAGTGCTGTGCCGTTGCCAAACTCGTGATCGTTGATGAGCCCCAGTGCCTCATCAAAGCTCTGCGCACGGACGACCGAAAGAACGGGGCCAAAAATCTCCTCGCGATAGATGCGCATGTCGGGCGTCACATGGTCGAACAGGGTTCCGCCAACGAAGAAGCCCTTCTCGTAGCCCTGAATATTAAGGCCGCGGCCGTCAACGACGAGTTCGGCCCCCTCCGCAATGCCCGCATCAATGTAGCCGAGCACCTTGTCAGCATGTTCGCGGGTGACGAGCGGACCCATCTCGGCTTCCGGGTCAGTACCCGGTCCAATCTTCAGGGTGCGGACCTTGGGAGCCAGCCGCTCGATCAGCGCATCCGCTGTTTCCTGCCCCACGGGCACAGCTACCGAGATCGCCATGCATCGCTCGCCAGCCGAGCCATAGGCTGCGCCCATCAGTGTATCGACTGCCTTATCGAGATCAGCATCGGGCATCACGATCATATGGTTCTTGGCACCACCCAGCGCTTGCACCCGCTTGCCCGCCGTCGTGCCGCGATTGTAAACATACTCGGCGATGGGGGTGGAGCCGACGAACGAGACTGCCGCGATGCCGGGATGATCGAGGATGGCATCGACCACCGGCTTGCCGCCATGCACGACCTGGAACACGCCATCAGGCAAGCCTGCCTGCTTGAGCAAAGCGGCGATCTCGTTGGCAAGGCTGGGATCGCGTTCAGAAGGCTTCAGGATGAAGCAGTTGCCACAGGCGAGTGCCACCGGGAACATCCACATCGGCACCATGGCGGGAAAATTGAACGGCGTAATGCCTGCCACTACGCCCAGCGGCTGACGGAACGAGACCGCATCAATGCTGTTGCCAACCTGCTCCGAAAATTGGCCTTTCAACAATTGCGGAATCCCGCACGCGAACTCGACAACTTCGAGACCGCGGATCAACTCGCCTTTGGCGTCGGACAACACTTTGCCATGCTCTGCGGTGATAATCGCGGCGAGACGGTCGAGATTATTTTCGATGAGATCGCGAAGCCGGAACAGCACGCGGGCACGGACATGGGGCGGGGTCGCGGCCCAAGCCGGAAACGCCTCCTGCGCCGCCTTGACCGCCAGATCAATCTCAGATGTTCCGCCAAGCGCGAGCCGCGCGCTGATTTCGCCCGTTGCAGGGTTGAAGACCGGAAAGAGCACTTTAGCGGAGGCTTGGCCGCGACCATGAATGACATGATCGACCAACATGGATTCTGGCATTTGCTATTCCTTGTTTGCGTTAAACATTGTGCAGCTGCGAGCCCCTCACCAGACTTGCTGCTCGCAGTTATAAAAGAAGCCTCCGGTCGGACCCGGATCTTTGTGGGTAACCAGCCAGACTATGCCCGCAGCAGCATCCGCTATGGCTCTGCCTTGATGCCCAGTAAAATCGGTTGCGGTGTATCCAGGATCGGCCGAGTTCACCCTTATCCCGGTCTCTGCAAGCTCCTTGGCAAAAGCGACAGTGATGGCGTTGAGTGCGGTCTTGGAACTGTCATATCCCATGAAGTTGCGATGAAAGACCCGGCTGGTGGGGTCGGATAGCAAACCGAGCGATCCCAAACCGCTGCTAACCATGACGATCTGTGCATCATCGCTCGCTTTGAGAAGCGGTAAAAATTTTTGCGTAACCCGGATAGGAGCGAAGACATTGGTTTCATATATTGCCCGGATGTTTGCGATATTTTCCAGGCTGGGAAGGGCGCGGCCCTCTCCAGAAATGCCGGCGTTATTGATCAATATATCAAGCCTTCCGTCGGATTCCTGTATCGTGGCGGCGGCAGTCTGGACACTATCGTCATTGATGACATCCATTTGCAGCAAGCGGACGTCACACCCCTCTGCCGTGAGCATTTGAGCAGCCGTCTGGCCTCGCCCTCCGTTGCGACAACCCAGCCAAACCCGATATTCGAGCTTGCCCAATTGCCGGGCAACTTCGTAGCCAATGCCCTTGTTGGCCCCGGTGACCAGTACGGATTTCTGTGTCATGTCGATCATGCCCAGGCTTCGCGGTAGAGTGACTGAATCGTCTCGGCGTCCGGTATCCGGGGGTTGTTGCCCGGAGAACCGGAGGTGAGCGCCTGCTCCGCCATTAGCGGCAAAAGCTCCGTCCAGCGCGACTCGTCAATGCCATAGCTCTTGGGCGTCGGCACGGAGAGATCGCGGTTAACGTCACGCAACGCCTCGACAAGGCGCGCAACGGCGGACTGCTCACCTTCTCCGATCTCAGACAGGCCCATCGCATGTGCGCAATCAGCGTAACGACTGAGCGCTGCGGGCGCTGACCATGCGGTCACGGTTGGCAATAGCATTGCATTGGAAAGGCCGTGCGCGACATGAAAATGCGCGCCGATCGGCCTGCTCATGCCATGCACCAGCGCAACCGACGCATTGGAAAAGGCGATGCCTGCCTGCAGGGAGCCGACCATCATCGCCTCGCGCGCCGCCCGGTTTCCAGGTTCCATGCATACGCGGCGCAGATTCGGCCAGATCGAACTCATCGCGGCCAGCGCCATACCGTCAGAGAACGGGTTGGCGAGCTTGGATACATAGGCTTCGATCGCATGGGTCAGCGCGTCGATGCCCGTGTCTGCCGTGAGGCGCAGAGGTTTTGTAAGCGTGAGCTCATAATCGACGATTGCTAATGTGGGCAGATAAGCAAGGCCCGCACAGAGCATCTTCTCATCGTTTGCCTCGTCGGTGATGATTGTAAATCGTGTCGCCTCCGAACCCGTGCCTGCTGTTGTTGGGATCGCGATGATGGGGAGGCCCGGTTCATTCTCCTGATGCGGCGCCTTGCGTTCGCGCATCGTGCCTCCATGTGCGGCGAGGACGGCGACCGCTTTTGCGGTATCGATCGGACTTCCACCGCCAAAGCCGACGATGCAATCATGTGTACCTTCCGCAACAAATTCCACGGCTGCATCAACTGACGTCACCGTCGGATCGGGAATAACCTTGGAATAGGCGCGCGCTGTCATCCCGGCCTCGGACAGGATTTTGAGAAGGCGATCCAGTGGGCCGCTGTCGGCAAGAAAGTCGTCGGTCAGAATGGCCGGAGCCTTCAATCCCAATTGCGCCAGTGCAGCAGGCAACTCATTCAGCGCGCCACCACCGATCCGCATCGCGCGGGGAAGATAAATTGCGGACACGTCAGACTCTCCCGATGTTGCCCCTGAAGGGTGCAAGATATTCTATCAGTTACGACCACTATCATTGACATTAGTGCACAACTATGTGAAATATTGCGCAACTTCTGTGCGAAAGTGCACATAGCTATATGCAGCAATTTAACTGGAACGATCTCCGCTATTTCGTCGCCGTTGCCCGCTCCGGCACCATTTCGCTTGCCGGGCGACGGACGGGCACCGATCACGCAACCGTAAGCCGTCGGATTGGTGCTCTCGAATCCGCACTTGGGCTTAAGCTCTTCGAGCGCAATCCGCGCGGCTATAATCTTACCCCACATGGGGAAAGCCTGCTGGCCGTGGCGACCGAAATAGAGGCTGCGGCGGTTCAGATAGAAGAGGCGGCCGCAGGTCAGCAGCAAGGACTGACAGGAGCGGTTCGGATCAGCACGCCGGAAGGATTTGGAAACTACTTTCTTGCCTCGCGCATCGGAGCCTTGGCGATCGCGCACCCGCGTCTGTCGGTTGAGATGATAACGATTCAACAAATTGTCGCGCTCTCGCGCCGCGAGGCGGACATTGCGATAACGATGACGCTCCCGCCCACGAGCAATTTTGTGTACGAGCTTCTTACGGAATACCGGCTCTTCATTTACGGGTCGAGAGAATATCTTGCTTCCGCACCGCCGATCCTGTCGCGGGACGACCTCAGCGGTCATCCGTTCATTGGCTATGTCGATGATCTGATCTTTACGCGTGCGCTCAATTATTTATCGGAGATACGTCCGCACTTGCGGGCAAGGATCCAGAACAGCAGTCTTCAGGCCCAGCTTAGCGCAGCCGTAGCTGGCTATGGTCTGTGCGTTCTTCCGGAGTATGTGGCGCGCACCGCGCCTGAACTTGTATCAGTGCTATCGGATGAGATAGCCTTAACCCGCTCCTATTGGATGGTGGTGGATGCAGAAATGTCTGAAACAGCACTGATCCGGTTGACCCAGCGATTTCTTCGTGGGCTGATGCAGGAAGCGGGTGATTTCTTTTCACGATCGCCGATCACCCTGAGAGATGACAAAATTGAGGCATCTGCGTCTTAAGCTGGCAAAAGAGACCGCCACTCAGCTATGGCTGCAATCAATCGATTGACTGCGAACTCCACTTATACTTATAAACTTCGCCTCAATATGGTGCGCGATGCAGATTGATCAGCAAAGCTGAGGCTGAAAGCGTACGGATGATATGAAAACCGGAGAGGCAATGAATGGCAATCGACCATACACATGACGCGTCAAAGCGAAGCTGGGTAACAAGTGCCAATGATGGGTTGACGGATTTCCCGATCCAGAACCTGCCGCTCGGTGTGTTTTCACCAAAAGGGGGAGATCCCCGGTGCGGTGTAGCTATAGGCGATCAAATACTCGACTTGCGCGAGGCGGTGCATAGCGGTTTGCTCTCTTCGCCAGCTGCCGAGACGCTTGTCGGGGACACTCTGGACAAGCTGTTCGCGCTAGGACGTACCGCAATGCGTTCCTTGCGGCACGAAGTGTTTGCGCTGCTCGATGCGGAGAGAGGCAAGCGGGACGATGTCGTGCTGCATCCCATGACTGCCTGCGCCATGCATTTGCCAACGAGCGTCAAGAACTACACGGACTTCTTTGTCGGCGTTCACCATGCCATTCGTTGCGGCCAGATCATCAATGGCGACGACTATGAGCTTTCCCAGAATTATGGGTACATGCCCATCGCATATAATGGTCGGCCCTCGACCGTCTGCGTCAGCGGTACGGATATCCGTCGCCCGGTGGGACTGCGCAAGCGCCTTTCGCAGGATGCCTTGCCAAGCTTCGGACCATGCCAATGGATGGATTTCGAGCTGGAGATGGGCTTCTTCGTGGGCCCTGAAAACGCCATGGGCGAGCCGGTGCCAATCGCTGAGGCCGGTGACCACATCGTCGGCTTCTGTCTTTTGAACGATTGGTCCGCGCGCGATATTCAAATGTTCGAAATGACGCCGCTGGGCGCTTTCAACGGGAAGAGCAGCGGTACGAGCATTTCGGCGTGGGTCATAACCGCGGATGCGATGGAGCCATTCCGCTTGCCCTCGATGGACCGTCTGCCCGGCTCGCCCGAGATCCCGCGCTATCTGCTGGACGCCGCCGATCAGGCAGCCGGCGGAATTGACGTGGCGCTGACAGCTACCATTTCGACTCAAAAGATGCGATCAGCAGGCGAGGGGCCTGTGCCGTTGCTACGCACCCATTCCCGCTATTGTTACTGGACTTTTGCTCAAATGCTGACGCAGCATACGATTACTGGTTGCAGCCTCTTGGCTGGCGATCTTGTCGGCACCGGAACGATTTCCGGTCCCACGCGCGAGGACCTCGCGAGCTTTTTCGAGCTCAGTTTCATCGGAAAGGAGCTAGTTGAGCTCTCCAATGGTGAGGAGCGAGGCTTCATAGAAGATGGCGATGAGATCGCATTTCAGGGCCGCTGCGAGCGGGAGGGATTTGCATCTATCGGATTCGGAACTTGTTCTGGTCGTGTTACGCCGGCGCTTCCTCTGGAGCAGTTTTGATCTGGCGGTGCCGGATCAAAACTGTTCTCCTCAGTCCCGATATGAAGTTCAGGCAGCCGGATTCACTTCCGGCTGCTGTACTCCCCATAGCGGACCCCATGCATTCCTGATGTCTGTTTCGGAGATGCGCGCGAACCGGTCAATGATCCGGTCGCGGGACTGGTTCAGGCGATTGCGAACGGTCGACCATTCGATGCCTGTTAGCTTCCCGTTGCGTTTGCGCGCCACGCCATCAATCCAGACCGAATCGATATCATTGACGTCGGCATAGAACACCAGCGCCGCGACAGGATCGGTAACGGGACTCATGTTTACGCTGTCGGTGCGGGTCAGGATGATATCAGCCTTCTTGCCTGGCGTAATGCTTCCGGTGTCGCTGTCGATACCCATGACACGCGCGCCACCCAGCGTTGCAAATTCTAGCATCTTGCGCGCTGCATAACGGGGCGGGATGGGGATGCCAGCATTCGCGATCTCAAAATCGCGAAAGCGCATTGTTTGGAGCATCAACCGCATCTGCGCGAACATGTCTCCGGCGAAGTTCGAGGCAATATCGATGCCGAGCGAGGGCGTGCTCCCGCTTTCCACCACGCGTTCCAGCACTGGGTATCCCATGCCCATTTGAAGCTCGGTTTCTGGAGTAGTCGATAACCAGCCGCCATGCTGCTTGAGTAAGCCGAGGTCGCTGTCCGTCAGAAACGCGCCATGGACGAACAACATGTGGTCGCCGAGCAGACCCCTTTCATGCAGCAGGGGAACGATGCGGAAATCCTCGTTTAATCCGATCCCGATATGCATGCTTATTCTGGCAGGCTCCAGAGTTTGTGCCCAGCCGAGTTCATCAAGCATTGCCTCTTGTTGAGACGCTACGACAAATTCGCTCGACGCTATGCCGAACCGGAGCAGTCCGTCGTTGGAAGGAAAGAAATTCTCTCGCACACGCGCCGCGTTCTCGCGGTGGAAATCCTCCAGCGGCCCGGCGACATCGTCGACGATTTTCTTTCGGTCAAGCGGATCGCCCGGCTTGTATTTGGGGTTGCGGTAGACGCCATAGCACATGATACCGCGGATCCCCGCATCTTGCAGACCCCGGACCAAGCCATCAGAATGGTCTGGCGTGATTTGCAAGTGACTATGGTCGACGAGAGACGTGATGCCCGCATTGATCGCGTCAAGCGCACCGACATAATTGCCGAGATAGGCATCCTCAGCTTCATAGGAGACGGAATACATACTCCGCATCAGGCAAGTATAATCGAAGAGGCTCCAGTCGGCAGCGACTCCTTTGAGCTGCGTCTGCCATGTGTGGCGATGGGTGTCTACGAATCCAGGGCTTGTAATCATGCCCGTTGCATCGATCGTTTGTGCATCGTCCACCGAGATGGACTGGGCCACCTCAGCGATGCAATTGTCGACGATCAGTATATCTCCGCCTGGAATATCGCCGATCTTGGGATCCATGCTGACGATATGTGATCCACGAATAAGTGTACGATTGCCCATAATTTGTCCTTCAGCAATTATGTATATCAAATGGGATCGAGTGATCCGCTGCTCCTCGGACAAATTTTCTTATTTTTTAGCCTTTAGCTTCGGCATCGCCGCAATCCGTAGGCTTGTTATTTGAGTATGTTCAGGCGATTTCGATGCAAACCTTGCCGAAATGAACCCCGCTTTCCTGGATACGCAGGGCATCGGCGAGATCGTCCAACGGCAGCACACGATCAATCACCGGACGGATTCCAGTTGAGTTTATGGCCGCGATCATGTCGAGATGATCGTTACGGCTACCTACCTGCACGCCTTGTACCCGAACGCGCTTTCTTGTTATCAGGTTGGACGGTATTTCACCTGACCGTCCGGCAAGAACACCCACGAGCGAGATATGGCCGCCATATCCTATCGCGGCGAGAGATTGCGGCAATGTACCGGCACCCCCAACTTCGATAATATGATTGAGGCCGCCGGTCAGATTGAAGGCGGTTTCTCCCCATTCGGGCGTGCTCTTGTAATTGATGACATGGTCAGCTCCCAATTCCTTAAGGCGTTCAAGTTTTGCATCGCTGGAAGAAAGCGCAACGACGATAGCGCCCATCGCCTTGGCAAACTGGAGTGCAAAAAGGGACACGGATCCTGTGCCTTGCACGAGCACGGTTTGACCCGCGTAAACGGGGCCATCGGGTACTATCGCACGCCATGCCGTCAGCCCCGCGCATGTCAACGTCGCGGCTTCGATATGGCTGTAACCGAGTGGCGCACGTGAAAACCACGCCGCAGGTGCTACGACATATTCGCGCGCATAGCCGTCGAGCGTGTCGCCAGGTGCTGCACGCATGGCGTCGGACGGCATGTCTCCCGAAATCCAGCGTGTGTGAAAAACCGCCACGACGCGGTCCCCCGCCACGAAGTCGCTCACGCCTTCGCCCACCGCGACCACCTCACCAGCGCCGTCGCTCAGGATGATCCGTCCATCCGCCACCGGCAGCGCGCCTGTTGCGACGAGGTAATCTTTATAGTTGAGTGAACTTGCATGCAATTTCACGAGTACTTCGCCTGGTCCGGGCTGGCCGGGATGGGGAAGATTTATGGACTGAAGTGTGTCGAGCGTCGCTGGGTTGCCGACAGTCATTGCACGCATGGGTTATAGTCTCCTGTGGAGCCGCCGGACGGGAACTCATCATCCCTGTCCGACGACCGGTAAATTTAGCAGTGAGCGCTTGCCGCTCTATTAGAAATCATATCGAATTCTGGCACCGTATGTGCGTGGCTCTTCGAGATAGCCGTTAATCGGAAATCCGAAGAGACCAGAGCTGACATAGGCGCTGCTCACGGTTGTCTTGTTGGTAATATTGCGAATGTAGAGCGATCCGCTGACCTGGCCGTCATTCGAGGCCCAGTTGAGGAAGGCGTTGAGCTTCGCATAAGCGGGCTGACTGACCTCCTTCACATTGAAAGCGGTCAGGTAAGAACGGCTGCGGTAGGAAATCTCCCCGCGCAACGTGAAATCGCCTGCCGACGACGGGATCGTGTATTGCGCCCCAGCGAAGGCCGTTAAGTTCGGCGATTGGCTGAGCGTGTTGCCGGCCAGATTAAATCCGGGATTGCCGTTTATAAGCGTTCCATCACCATATGGACGCGCCAGATCCCGGCTTACATAATCATCGAAGCGGGCATGCAGCCAGGCGACATTGGCATCCAGCTGAACATTTTCGACAGGCTTTGCCTGCATCTCCACCTCGGCGCCGTAGATGGTCGCGTTGGCGGCGTTTTCGAGCACTGTTGACGTGCTTTCGACCTTGCCCACCTGCAGATCGGTGTAATCGTAATAGAAGCCTGCAACGTTCAGGCGCAATCTGCGGTCAAACAATGATGACTTGATGCCGCCCTCGAATGCGGAGACCTTTTCCGGGTTCACGGGATTGCCCAACGTGCCCAGATTATATGTGCCTGATTTGAAGCCCTTGGACCAGGAGCCATAGAGCATCACACTGGGCGCGACCTGATAATCCAGCGCAACCCGGGGCGTAAAAGAGTTGAATTTCTCTTCTCCGGGGAGAGATATAGTCCCTGCCGGCGGTTGTAGCGCTACGTCTACCGGCGTGCTGGCGTCGTAGGGTGTGACGATGTCGAACAGGAAATTGTCCAGCGCGGTTTTCTTTTCTTTGCTGTAGCGCGCGCCCAGCGTCAGCCGCAGATTATCTACGAGCTCATAGGTTGCTTGGCCGAACACCGCGTAAGCCTTGGTCTTGATGAACCCGCCGCCATAGTAGCCTACCGAAAGATAGTTGGTGGGAGGCGCGAAAAACGCAAAATTGTCGAACGGGATGGCGAGTTGGCCACGGTCGTTCTCGCTGAAGTAAAACGCGCCCAGCAACCAGTTCAGGCGATCGCTGCTTCCGCTGAGCTGGAGTTCCTGGCTGAACTGCTTGTCTTGTTCCGCCTGGAATATCGGTGCGACCAGAGCACTGGTTGAATCGATATCGGATGCGGTCTGGTATCGCAGCTTCCGGTAGGCAGTCAGCGATGTGAGGTCGATATTATCGGTGAGCTCCGCATTGATCTTGCCGCTCAGCCCCCAGAAGCGCACCCGATTGGTCGGATCGGTATTATTAGCTAAATCGCGACGGTTGGGCGCTGCCTGGCCGCCAAAGAGACTGATCCCGACGGGAGTGATCGGAACGCCCGGTGCGGAAAACCCGCCTCCGCCAAGAAAATGATATCCGCCTGAATTGTCTTTCCGCCGATAGAGGTCGCCCTTGATGTCGATGGTCACGCGGTCGCTGGGCGTGAAGCGCAGACTGGCTCTGACGGCTCGGCTGTTGAGATCGTCAATATCATTCCCGGTCACGATATTCTTGCCATAGCCATCATGATCTTGTGTCTGGAAGGCGATCCGTGCCGAGAGAACGCCGGGGATGATGGCTCCGCCGACAGCGCCTTCCGCAGTAATCTGGTTGTAGTTGCCATAAGCAAGGCTAGCGTAACCAGAAAGCTCTTCGGTAGGAGTCTGGGTCGTGATGTTGATCGAGCCACCAGTTGCGTTGCGGCCGTAAAGCGTCCCCTGCGGACCGCGCAACACTTCAACCTGTTGAATGTCATAAAAGCTCGCGAGCGCTGCCACGGAACGGGATATGAATACGCCATCGACATGGAAGGCGATGCTACCCTCGGCGCCCGGCTGCAGACTCTCGAGGCCGATGCCGCGCAGGGTGATTTTGGCGACGCCTAGCTGCTCACCTAGATTGAGACCGGGTACTGTTGCGGCAACGCCTTGCAGATCCTTCACGCCGCTACGCTGTAGTTCCTGCGCCGTTATAGCTGTAATTGCGAGGGGAACTTTTTGCAGAGATTCGGAACGTTTCTGCGCAGTAACGACGATCTCCCCGATCTCTCCTGCGCTGAGACCCATACTCTCGTTTTGAGCAAGGGCGGTCGACGAAACTGAGGCGCATAGCGCCAGAGACAGCGTCGCAAAGCCGATTCCCAGTGACTTACCTTTATTCATGATGCCCCTCCAGGTTGCTGATCGTTATCACCGATTTTTATAAATCAATTGATTGATATCTGTGGATGGCAGTCTTGTCAATATAGAGGCAAATACACTGACTATGCCTATCTCGCTGAAAATTTGGCGATTTTCCCTATGGGACGAAAGATATTTTGCCCGCTTGCATTAGCAAAGCAATCATGTGATTGATGAAAGTGCATGTCGGTAGTCCGCGCGCAGCAGAAAATTTTTCGCTGCGCGCGGACAAAAAAGCCGTTCGGAAGAGGAGATTTGTATGCCGGGTAATTACAACAAAGGACTTCATGAACTGAGTCGCGGTTGCTGGGCCTGGCTCCAGCCTGACGGCAGCTGGGGCTGGTCCAACGCAGGCCTGGTAACAGACGGCGAGTGCTCTCTTCTGGTGGATACGCTATATGACCTGAAGATGACTGCAACGATGCTGACCGCGATGCACGATGCCAGTCCGGCCGCGCGGCAAATCGACATTCTCGTTAATTCCCATGCCGATGCGGACCATACGTACGGCAACAAGCTGGTAAACGGGGCACGGATCATCGCGTCTGCCGCCACGGCTGACGAGTTTATGAAGCTCACGCCCGCCAAGCATCAAGAAATCATAGATAATGCATCGGTTCTTGGAGATGGCGCGGAATATATCGCTTCATGGGCGCGCGCAGCCGGGTTCGATTTCAAGGGATTTGAGTTGGTCCTTCCGACGGAAACCTACGACAGGCGGATGGAGCTTAAGGTAGGCGACAAGGACGTCCATTTGATCAACGTAGGACCTGCGCACACACCCGGAGATACGCTGGTCCATTCGGTGCAGGACAAGGTGGTATATACCGGCGACATCTTGTTTATGAATGTTCACCCGGCTGTATGGGAAGGGTCGCTCGATGGCTGGATCGCAGCGTGCGACCTGATGCTGGGTCTCGACGTTGATGTGGTTGTCCCCGGTCACGGCCCGCTCACGGATAAAAAGGGCGTCAGCCTCTTCAAATCCTATTTTGAGACACTGAGACACGAGGCCCGGAAAAGATTCGATGCGGGCATGGGAGTGGAAGAAGCGGCCTTTGACATTGAGTGGGCACCGCCGTTTGACTCATGGCTGGTGCCTGAACGGGTCGCCGGCAGCGTCAATTTCCTTTATCGCCAATGGGGCAGTCCTGACGCCAAGACGGATTTTCTGGAGATATTCGGTATGATGGCGCGCTATGCCAAACGCCGCGCGGCGTGTCTTGATGGCATACATTCACCCGGGTGCAAGCATTCTCACTAACAGCAGGAGTTCTTCGCTTATTTTGAGACGATTCCGATGCTTCCCAGGCAGTTAGATCGTCGATCGCATGAGTCGCTCAATCCCGCCCTTAACGTGCCGGTCACTCGGCGGCCTGTATTTGTCCAAGGAACATCATGGCAAAGGTCATTATAACTTGCGCAGTCACGGGCGCCATACACACCCCGTCTATGTCGCCTTACCTGCCCGTAAGCGCTGACGAAATTGCCACTGCAGCGATCGGGGCTGCAGAAGCCGGGGCGGCCATTGTGCATCTCCACGCCCGTGATCCCCTGAATGGAAGACCGAGCCAGGATCCAGCCTTGTTCGAACCTATATTGGAGAGGATTGGCGCGGCAAGTGATGTCGTCATAAACATCACAACTGGAGGTTCCCCGATTCAGACGCGGGAGGAAAGGCTTGCTCCTGCAGTTGCGTTCGAACCAGAACTTGCGTCTCTCAACATGGGGACGATGAACTTTGGCCTGTATGAGATGCTTCAAAGGTTCAAAGAATTCAAACATGACTGGGAAGAACCGTATCTGCGCGAATCTGATAATCTGGTGTTTCGCAATTCGTTTCGAGACATAGCGCATATCATGGCATTGCTGGGTGACGCTGGTACACGATTTGAACTAGAATGTTATGATACCAGCCATCTTTATACAGCGGCACATTTTCTTGATCGCGGACTGCTGAAGCCGCCGTTACTGGTCCAGTCTGTGTTCGGCCTGCGGGGCGGAGCGGGATTTCATTATGAAGATGTGGCCATGATGCGACGGACTGCCGATCGGTTGTTTGGCAATGACTATGTCTGGTCTGTGCTGGGAGCAGGGCGACACCAGATGCCCATCGCGGCGATAGCAGCCGCGACAGGCGGGAGCGTGAGAGTGGGCATTGAGGACTCACTTTGGGACGGGCCGGGGCAACTCGCTCGATCAAACGCAGATCAGGTTCGCAGGGTACGTTCAATTATTGAAGCTTTGTCGTTGGACATTGCCACTCCGGACGAGGCGAGAAAGATGCTCAAATTAAAGGGGCGAGCAAACACGAAGATGCCCACCAACCGACCTCCAAACATGTCAGCAGATTAATCGAAAAAGCTTTTCAGACATCGCGAGAGGTCAAGGCTAATCGGTCAGTTGATTCGCCTTTGTAATTAAGGCATCAGGCACGAATGTCTAAGACCAACGTTCAGACCAGTGATTCCGACGATACAAACCAGCCTTCCGTGCGTGAACGGCTGCTTGCCGTAGCAGCTGTACATTTCGCGGAGCATGGATTGCAAGGTGCGAGCCAGCGGGCAATCCAGCGGGAGGTGGGGGTTAACCCCGGGGCAGCTAATTATTATTTCCGGTCGAAGGAGGCATTGTACATATCGGTAATAGAGAATGCGCTTCAACCGATACTCGAGGCCCGCCGAGAACATTTGAAAGCTCTTCCCGATAGCACGGATTTCCCCTCGCGGCTCCGGTATTTGTTGAGGAGCTATCTAGGCCCCATGGTGCGTGAGGCCGACACCCAGGCGGGTCATGGCTACCTTAGGATTGTGGGCGCACAGTTTTCTCATGCTGATATTGCCTTGGATGCGATGGAAAAGACTGTTGCAGAAGTCCGAGAATTGTATGTCGATCTGTTGAGCAAAATGTTTCCAGCGGCTTCTCGAAATCGGATTTACGAAGTCCTGCGTATCTGTGTGAGCTTGTCCGCCACAATACCAGCCCAGTATAAGCCGGAAAATCTCAACAAGGCTAAAATCGCAGCAATGGTCGAGGACATGACGGAAATCTCCGTACTGATATTTCAGCGGCTCTGCGATCCTGCGCACCCCTGATACCCGTCTGATTACGCAAGTCTGACTCCAAAGCGCCGAACATATGGTTTTGCGACGTGCATTCGTCACATTGACAATCATTCGATTGAATGGAATGATATCCACAATAAAAGGCAGGCTTTTGGAGAGGAGTGCTCGGTATGGGCAGAGAAGGTAAGGCGCAGATTGCTAGCGCTCCGTCACGGTCAAATTTGGTTCCCACAGCCATTGCGAAACAGGTGGTGAGTCCGGCCGCATATGCGGATTGGGACGGCATTCATCAGGCCTTTGCCGAGATGCGCAGAAACCTTCCTCTTGGTGTCGTCGAAGCCCCTGGCTTCGATCCGTTCTGGCTGGTCACCAAGCATGCGGACATCATGGAAATTGGCCGCAAACCACTGATTTTTGCGAATAATGCCCATCGCTGCGCGCTCATTAGCCAATCCGCCGAACAGGAGTTTTTGAAAACCAAGGACACCACGCCATTTTTTAGGGTGCTGATCTCCATGGATCCACCCGAACATTCAATCTATCGGCGGCTCACGTTCAAGAATTTCACTCCTAACGGTGTTCGTAGCCTTGAGGACAGTATTCGCGCGCTTGCTATAGAGTCGATTGAAGAGATGGCCGCTCATGGCGATGCATGCGATTTTGCCACGGATGTAGCGCTGCGTTATCCTCTGCGGGTGATTTTGTCCCTTATGGGTTTGCCTCGTGAAGACGAGGAAATGATGTTGCGGCTTACCCAGGAAATATTCAGTCCGCAGGATCCGGACCTCAGTAAATCGGGATCGGACGTCGACGAGAGCCAAGCCAGTTCCTACGACCTCAGCGCCCTTGATGAATTCAAGCAGTTTTTCAGTGACCTCATCAGGGCGCGAAGGGCGAAGCCGACCGATGATATTGCGTCATTGATCGCTAACGCCACAATAGATGGCGAATTTTTGTCAGATTGGGATGTGACGAGCCAATATATCGCGATATTGACCGCAGGGCATGATACGACCAGCTCATCGACGGCCGGTGGAGTGGCGGCACTGGCACAAGCGCCTGATCAGTTCGCGCTAGTGAAGAACGACCGCTCGCTTATTCCCTCGTTGATCGAGGAGTGTGTCCGTTGGACTTCGCCTCTGCTGAGTTTCATGCGTACGGCCAACCAGGACTATGTCATACGCGACCAAGTCATTCGCAAAGGCGATTGGCTGATGCTTTCCTATCCATCAGGCAATCGCGATGAGGAAGTTTTCGACGAACCCTTTGCCTTTCGGGCAAACCGAAACCCGAACCCTCAAATAGGGTTTGGATATGGTCCGCATATTTGTCAATCGGCATTGAAGTTTGACCCCCTATCGGCATCCAATA
>TARA_R110000782_G_scaffold19140_9_pt1 | contig 47016 bp, 29 predicted proteins | sample TARA_R110000782 | Tara Oceans TARA_R110000782 (sample SAMEA4397859) | marine metagenome | biome: Polar Biome; feature: [SRF] surface water layer (ENVO:00010504); material: water (ENVO:00002006), including particulate matter (ENVO:01000060) such as... | depth 5 m | reverse complement strand
GCGAGCCCGACGAGCCGGTGTCGGCGCCGAAGAAGCTCCGGGCGCCCTCGAAGAAGCCCGAGTCCGTGAGGCTCGATGAGCTCGGACTGCTGCCGGAGATCGACTGGGCCGGGGACATGCGCGAGCGGTGGAATCCCGGCGAACGGGGCGCGTGGGGTGCGTTCAGCACGTTCATCCGGGACCGGCTGGACGATTATCACGACGCCCGGAACCGGCTGGACGTGCCGGGGTGGTCGGCGATGTCGGCGCACATCCACTTCGGCGAGATCTCGGCGCGGCGGATCTGGCGCACGATCGCGGACGGGCCGGGCTGGCAGAAGCAGCCCGGGCGCGAGCACTACCTCCGCGAGGTGGGCTGGCGCGAGTTCGCCCAGCACCTGCTCGACCACTTCCCGAGGACGACCGACGAGCCGCTGCGGGACAACTTCAAAAGGTTTCCGTGGTCGAAGAGCAGCGAGCACCTCAACGCGTGGAAGCGCGGTCGGACGGGCTACCCGGTGGTCGACGCGGCGATGCGCAACCTTTGGGCGGAGGGGTGGATGCCCAACCGGGCGCGGATGATCGTCGCGTCGTTTTTGTGCAAGGACCTGCTGATCCCCTGGCAGGAGGGCGCGGCCTGGTTCTGGGACACGCTGGTGGACGCGGACCTGGGGAGCAACACGCTGGGCTGGCAGTGGACCGCCGGCTGCGGCGCGGACGCCGCGCCGTACTTTCGCGTGTTCAACCCGGTCTCGCAGGGCGAGAAGTTCGACCCGGACGGGGACTACGTGCGTCGCTGGGTGCCCGAACTGGCGAAACTCGACAGGCGGATCATCCACAAACCATGGGAGGCCGGTGAGATCGAACTCTCGGCCGCGGGGGTGGTGCTGGGCGAGGACTATCCGCGCCCGATCGTCGATCACGCCCGGGCCCGCGACCGGGCCCTGGAGGCGTTCGAGCAGATCAAGGGCTGATCGGGGCCGGATCGGTGGCAATGGGCCCGGTTGTCGGGCGTTGGGCCCGTGCACTCGGGACGCGGTATCGTTGTCGGCACCGCGGACCCGCCGGTGGGCGCTCCGGGCCTTCGCGGCCCGATTTCTTCACGATACAGGAGATCCGAGATGAACCGTGTTCCCGTGCTTGCGTCGGCTCTGGCCGTTTTCTCTGTCGCCGGCGCGCTGGCCCTGGCGCAGCCCGAGGGCGAGGGGCAGGTGAACCGGCGGGTGCAGGTCCAGGTGGACCGCATGATGGCCAACGACAAGAACAACGACGGCAAGCTCAGCCGCGACGAGCTGCCCGAGCGGTTGGCCGAGCGGCTCTTCGCCACCTCGGACACGGACGGGGACGGGCTGATCTCGCGAGAGGAGCTGATCGCCGGCTTCGCCGGCGCCCGCGGCGGGGGTGCCCAGCCGGGACAGGCCGGCCAGCCCGGGCGGGCCGCGCCCGCGGAGGCCGGGGCCGACCGCTCCGCGCACGACCTGTTCGAGGGCGGGATGAAGCAGGCGGGCGGCGCGATGCGCACGCTGCGTCGGAGCGGGTTCGAGCCGGGCACGCGCGACTCGGATCTGGACGCGATCCAGTCCCTGCAGGAAGGGATGATCACGGCCAAGAACACCTACAAGGCCATGTCGATGTCGGAGCAGGCCAAGGCCAAGTACGGCGACGACACGGACGCCTATCACCGCGATTTCCGCCTGGGTCTGGTCTCGAGCCTGCAGGCGGCGCTGGCGCTGGAGGCGGCGGTCCTGCGGGAAGACGCCGCGGGCGCGAAGGAGTCGCTGGCGTGGCTGCTGAACGAGCAGGGCGCGTCGCACGATCTGTTCCAGAACGAGGAATGACCGACCCGGGCGGCGCGGCACCCCTGAAAACAGGTGGTGCCAATTCCTTGGTTGTGCGCAAGAAGCGGCCCGTGGAGGCTCCTAAACCGGGTGCTGGCAACGATTTTCGTCGATTCCCGGGGTCCGGGTGCGCTTTCCGGTCCCGGCCGGGATAGGCTCATCGTTCGGCCTTTTCGGGGCGGCATCGCCCCAGCCGATCATCCGTCATAGATCAGCCCTGAAGGTCTTCTCGGATTCAGCATTTCGGGGCGGAGTATTTTTCGATGAAGATCTATGTGGGCAATCTGCCATTCGACGCGACCCAGTCCGGCGTCCAGGAACTGTTCTCCCAGTACGGCCAGGTCACCGACGTGACCCTGATCAATGACCGGGAGACCGGACGCCCCCGCGGGTTCGGGTTCGTCGAAATGCCCGACAGCGCCGAGGCCAACAAGGCCCTCCAGGCCCTCAACGGCCAGGACTTCGGCGGACGCAGCCTGAACATCAACGAGGCCAAGCCCCGTGAGAGCCGTCCCAGCGGCGGCGGTTACGGCGGCGGCGGCGGCGGTGGTGGCTACGGCGGCGGCCGCAGCAGCGGCGGCGGCGGTGGCGGCTACGGCGGCGGCCGTGGCGGCGGCGGTGGCGGCGGCCGCTACTAAGCAGCACTGAACCGGCCGGGACGGTCCCAACGGACCAACCTCCGACCGGTGTGATTCAAACGGCGTCCGACGCACCCCGCGTCGGACGCTCTTCTCTCAGCAGCTCGCGAACACGCGACCAAACGGACGATCTCGGTGATCGATCCCGGCGTGATGGACGGGCTGATTCATGGCGAACCCACCGCGGACACGACCGACGCGAAGCGTCGGCGGGTGCTCGAAAAAGGGTTCCGCCGCCCGTTCACCAGCCCGCAGCGCGATGGCAAGGAGCCATCGTGCGGGCATCACTCCCGGAGATTGTCTTTGCCCACTTCGTCCCCCGCTGCTCCCGCCTCCAACAAGACCTTTGCCCAGTTCAAGCTCGCCGAGCCGATCCTGCGCGCCCTTGAAGAAGCCGGATACACGACCCCCACCCCCGTCCAGGCCCTGGCCATCACCCCCGCGATGAGCGGGCACGACGTGCTCGCGGTCGCGCAGACCGGCACCGGCAAGACGGCCGCGTTCGCGCTGCCGATCATCCACCGCCTGCTCAACGACCCCAAGGCCCCCAAGCCCCACACCGAGCCCAACCAGGGCCCGCAGAACCACCACGGACGCAACCGGCGCCAGAAGCGTCAGGCCATGTTCCTGCCGCGCGCCCTGATCCTCTCGCCCACCCGCGAGTTGGCGACCCAGATCTGCGAGTCGTTCAACGACTACACCCGCCACTGCAAGCTGCGCCACACGGCGATCTTCGGCGGCGTGTCCCAGTTCCGCCAGGAGAAGGCGCTCGAGCGCGGGGTCGACGTGATCGTCGCCACGCCGGGCCGCCTGATGGACCTGATGGAGCAGGGCGTGGTCGATCTGTCCGCCGTCCGCACGCTGGTGCTCGACGAGGCCGATCGGATGCTGGACATGGGGTTCATCAACCCAATCCGCCACATCGCCGCGGCCCTGAGCGAGCCCCGCCAGACGCTGCTCTTCAGCGCCACCATGCCGCCCGCCATCGCCCAGCTCGCTTCGAGCCTGCTCAAGCACCCCACCAAGGTGGAGGTGCCGATGGACAAGGCGAACATCCCCAAGATCGAGCAGACCGTGCACCTGATCGAGGCCGGCGAGAAGCAGCGCCTGCTTGAGAAGATGATCGGCGAGTCGGACATCCAGCGTGGCGTGGTCTTCACCAAGACCAAGCACGGCGCCGACCGTGTCTGCAAGAAACTGGTCGAGGCCGGCGTGGACGCCGTCGCGATCCACGGCAACAAGACGCAGGCCCAGCGCGACCGGGCCCTGGGCGCGTTCCGCACGGGACGCTTCCGCATCCTGGTCGCCACGGACGTGGCGGCCCGCGGCCTGGACGTGGACGCGGTCAGCCACGTGTTCAACTTCGACCTGCCGCTCGAGCCCGAGGCCTACGTGCACCGCATCGGACGCACGGGCCGCGCGGGCGCGACCGGCATCGCGGTGGCGTTCTGCTCGCCCGAGGAGCGCGGCCTGCTGCGTGCCATCGAGCGTCAGATCGGCGACAAGGTGCCCAGCGTCGGCAAGCACAACGCCCCGGCGCACCGCGAGGGCGACGACGCCCGCCCGGGCTTCAAGGGTGGCCGCAACCAGGGCCGCGGGCGTCGCGGCAACTTTGGCGGCGGCGGTGGTGGCAGCGGCCGCCCCGGCGGACGCGCCAGCAACGCCCCGGGCAAGCCCGGCGGCAAGCCGGCCCGTCGCGGTCGCGGCGTCGCCCGCCCGGCCTGATCGGGCCGGATCGGCGGCCCGGATGACCCGGGCGATTGAACCTTACTAAGATGACGGGCACGCGCTGGGCGCGTGCCCGTTTTTCGTCAAACGGTCCAATCTGGTGCGGTGGCCGAGCGGTTGAAGGCACACGACTTGAAATCGTGCAAGGTCGAAAGACCTTCGTGGGTTCGAATCCCTCCCGCACCGTTGTTCTCATTTCCCCGCGCGGCTCGCTTGCCGTCTGACTCGCGATGATGCGCGTCGCCGTTCCGCGTTCACCCCCCCAGACCACGGTGATCTCGAATCGAATCCGGAGCGCGCGGATCGGCGTACGGTCGTCTGACAGGGATGCCGGGCGTGGGCGCATCGAGAAAGCCGCCCGCGGGGATTCGACGCGTCGTTGTCCGGCTGACACTCTGGCGATCGCGGGCGGTGTTTCGGCTGCGTTCTCGCCGCGGCGATGAACCGGTCCGGAGACCGGCCCCTATCGTTGGAATCACCCCCGAATGGGCACGAACTCCGCCTTTGCTTCGGAAGAGTAAGGAAGAATCATGGCTCACAACACGATCGATCAGCCCAGGAATGTCTCCAAGTGTCCCTTCCGTGGCACGCGCGTCGGCGGCGCGCTGGGCAGTGCGCCCCAGATCGATGACTGGTGGCCCAACCGCCTGAAGGTCGAGTTGCTGCACCAGAACCCGGCGATTGCCAACCCACTGGGCGACCACGATTACGCGTCGGCGTTCAAGAGCCTGGACTACGAGCAGGTCAAGGCCGACATCAAGCGGATGCTGACCGACTCCAAGGATTGGTGGCCCGCCGATTACAAGAACTACGGGCCGCAGATGGTCCGGATGGCGTGGCACGCGGCGGGGACCTACCGCATCGCCGACGGGCGCGGCGGCGCCGGGACCGGGATGCAACGCTTCGCCCCGACGAACTCGTGGGACGACAATGGCAACATCGACAAGTCGCGCCGCCTGATGTGGCCGATCAAGCAGAAGTACGGCGCGGCCCTCTCGTGGGGCGATCTGATGATTCTCACGGGCAACTGCGCGCTCGAGATCATGGGATTCAAGACCTTCGGCTTCGGGGGCGGGCGTATCGACACCTGGGAGCCGGATCGGGGGATCTACTTCGGTTCGGAGTTCTGGGACGGGAAGGCCGTGGACGAGTATCTGCCCAGCCCGGAGCGTGCCTCGGGTGAGATGGTCACCCGCACCAAGCGTTGGGTCGGCAAGCCCGGCGACAAGAACTATGACCTGGAGAACCCGCTGGCCGCGAGCTTCCAGGGTCTGATCTATGTGCACCCGGAAGGGCCCAACCGCGACGGCGACCCGTACTCGTCGGCCGGTGACATCCGCGAGACATTCGCCCGCATGGCGATGAACGACGAGGAGACCGTGGCGCTGATCGCCGGCGGGCACGCCTTCGGCAAGAGCCACGGCATGGCCACCGCCGACAAGATCGGCCCGGCGCCCGAGGGCGCCCCGATGCAGGCCATGGGCATGGGGTGGCAGAACACCGAGGGCACCGGCTTCGGCCAGTACGCGATGACCAGCGGCATCGAGGGGGCCTGGACGCCCGAGCCCACCAGGTGGGACAACGCCTACCTGGAGAACCTGTTCAAGTACGAGTGGGAGCTGACCAAGAGCCCGGCCGGGGGGATCCAGTACAAGCCCAAGTCGGCCGATGCGCCCAAGACACCCGACGCGCACATCGACGGCCAGATGAACGAACTCATGATGCTCGCGACCGATCTGGCGCTGAAGGTCGATCCGGAGTACCGCAAGATCTGCGAGCGGTTCCTCGCGGACTTTGACTACTTCTCCGACTGCTTCGCCCGCGCGTGGTTCAAGCTGACCCACCGCGACATGGGCCCCAAGTCGCGTTACCTCGGCCCCGAGGTGCCCGCCGAGGACCTGATCTGGCAGGACCCGATCCCGGCCGTGGATCATGAGCTGATCAATGACTCCGACATCGCCGGGCTCAAGAAGGCGATCATGGGCGAGGGCCTGTCCGTGCCGTCGCTGATCTCCGCGGCCTGGTCTTCGGCCTCGAACTATCGCGACTCGGACAAGCGGGGCGGGGCGAACGGCGCCCGCGTCGCGCTTGAGCCGCAGCGGAACTGGGCGGTCAACCGCCCCGAGGAACTCAGCGGGGTGCTCGCTGCGCTCCGTGCCGTGCAGGGTGCGTTCAACGACTCTCAGACCGGCAACAAGCGGGTCTCGCTCGCGGACCTGATCGTGCTGGGCGGCTGCGCGGCGCTCGAGCAGGCGGCGAAGGACGCCGGCGTGGACATCGACGTCCCGTTCACGCCGGGTCGCACCGACGCGACGCCGGAGCAGACCGACGCGGAGAGCTTCGACTGGCTCCAGCCGGTTTCGGACGGCTTCCGCAACTACCACAGCCGCGACGTGCGCATCGATGTCCCGCCCGAGCGGGTCTTCCTCGACCGGGCGCACCTGCTCACGCTGTCCGCCCCCGAGTGGACGGTGCTGGTCGGCGGATTGCGGGTGCTGGATCAGAACTTCGATCACTCGAAGCACGGCGTCTTCACCGAACGGCCCGGGGTGCTCACCAACGACTTCTTCCGCGTGCTGACCAGCATGGACTACGAGTGGGTCCCGGCGGACAAGTCCGAGATGGGATTCTTCATCAAGGACCGCGCGTCGGGCGAGACGAAGTACACCGCGACCCGCTGCGACCTGATCTTCGGCTCCAACTCCCAGCTCCGCGCGATCGCCGAGGTCTATGCCTCCGACGACGGGCACGAGCGGATGGTCAGGGACTTTGTGGCGGCGTGGAACAAGGTGATGATGCTCGATCGCTTCGATCTCGCGGCGGTGTGATCACGGCCCGCGGCGGGATCCGGGCGATGTCTGGTAACACGGCGCACCGCTTCTCGATCAACGATGACGAGCCGGAAGTGTGCAGGCTCTGTCTGCGTTCTCAGCGACTCGCAATGTCGGCCGACCTGAGCCTTGCCTCGACTGCGGGCCAGCGCTGGGCGCTCGCCCGCATTTGAAGGAACGCTCCAACACGATGGGTTGGCCGTGCGCGGCCGTGGCCAGGACACACTGCGTGTGACTGGGGCGAACGCCGATGCCCAGGAGCTTGGGTGGGGGATAACACGACGGCGCACATCGATTGATCCACCCGGTTCTGAGGGATTCGTGACGGCCGTGCTTCAGCCCGGTCGGGCAGCGTCCGAGACAGTGTCCGGGGGCGGGCGAGGGCTGCCGTGCGGTATCGATTGAAACGGAATCGCGGTGTCGTTCTGGGCGCTTGCTTTGGCGTGTGGCTGGCCGTCTGCGCGGCGGGTGCCGGCGTTCTGATGGTCTACAGCAACCGTCCGGGTCCGCAGGGAACGCCGAACCCGGTTCCGACCGGCTGGCCGCTCGCGGACGCGGTGCCATTGGACGGGGTGCGGCCGACTCTGGTGGTCTTCGCCCATCCGCGGTGCCCGTGCACGAAGGCGACGCTGTCGCAGATCGAGCGGCTGCAGGCCTCGGCTCGGAGGGGGTTCGCGGTGCGATTTGCGTTCTATGAGCCGGTCGGGGCGGGCGCGGACTGGCGGGATACGGCTCTGTGGCGTCGTGCCGCGATGATGCCGGACTCGCTGGCGGTGCCGGACCCGGGCGGTGGGCTTGCGCTTGCGTGCGGGGCGATGACTTCCGGAACGGTCGGGCTCTACGGACCGGACGGAGCGGTGCGGTTCTGGGGGGGCGTGACGCCATCCAGAGGGCACGAGGGCGAGAGCGTCGGGCTTGCGGCGCTGCGTGAGATCCTCCGCGGGGAGGATCCGGGCCGGCGTACGGCGGACGTGTTCGGGTGCTCGATCCTTGGTTCGTGCGGCGTCTCGAACGCCGGAGGTGCGTGATGGTGTCGACGAGGAATCGGGCGGATGAGCTCTTCCGCGCGCAGATGGGGCGGTTGCACCGACGCACGGACCGCATGTTCGGCGTGCTGCTGGTGCTGCAGTTTGTGGCGGGCGTGGCGGCGGCCTTGTGGCTGTCGCCCAGGACGTGGGCCGGATCCGAGAGCTCCTTGCACATCCACGTGTGGACGACGGTGCTGCTCGGGGGTTGCCTGACGGCGTTCCCGCTGGCGCTGATCCTGCTCATGCCGGGCAGGGCCGTCACCCGGCACACCGTCGCGGTGGCCCAGATGCTGTTCTCGGCGTTGCTGATCCACGTCATGGGCGGCCGCATCGAGACTCATTTCCACGTGTTCGGTTCGCTGGCGTTCATCGCGTTCTATCGCGACTGGAAGGTGCTCGTGCCGGCAACGCTGGTGGTCGCAATCGATCACACCGTGCGGGGCTTGTTCTGGCCGCAGTCGGTCTTCGGCGTGATCACCGCCGCGCCGTGGCGCGCCCTCGAGCACGCCGGGTGGGTGGTGTTCGAGGACATCTTTCTGGCGTACGCCTGCGTGCAGGGCGCCAAGGAGATGCGCGTGATCGCCGGGTCGCGGGCGGTCATCGAGGCGGCCCGTGACGAAACCGAGGAGCAAGTTCGGAAACGCACGGCCGAGCTGGAACAGCGGACCGCCGAACTCAACGCCAGCGAGGACCGCTACGCGCTGGCCGAACGGGGTACGCGCGACGGGCTGTGGGACTGGGACTTGGTCTCCGGTAAGGTGTACTACGCGCCGCGTTGGAAGGAACTGCTGGGGCTGGACCCCGGCACCGTGGTTGACACGCCGGACGACTGGTTCGGGCGGATCGCCTCGGGCAACCTGGGATCGTTCCATGCGGAGCTGACCGCGCACATCGAGGGTGAGCAGGATCGCCTGGACACCGAGCTGCAGATGAATCACGACAGCGGGGGCTCGCGCTGGATGTTGTGCCGCGCGGCGGCCGTCCGCGACGCGGACGGCAGGGCGGTGCGCCTCGCCGGCTCGCTGACAGACATCACCGAACTCAAGCAGGCGCAGGAGAACCTGCGTCGGCTGGCCCAGCACGACCGCCTGACGAACCTTCCCAACAGGGCCCTGTTCAAGGACCGGCTGCGGGAGGCGATGTCCCTGGCCCGGCACGACCCCGGTCGCATGTACGCGGTTTTGTTCTTTGATTTCGACCGGTTCAAGCTGATCAACGACAGTCTCGGCCACGGCGTCGGAGACGCGCTGCTCGTGAGCATCGCGGCACGGTTCCGCGCCGTTCTCCGGGATACGGACACGGTGGCGCGGTTCGGGGGCGACGAGTTCGTGGTGCTGCTCGATCCGATCGGTGGGGTCTCCGAGGTCACCGAGACCTGCGAGCGGCTCCTGGCCGAGTTCGCCCAGCCGCACGCGATCGACGGGCGGTCGGTGGTCTCGACCGCGAGCATCGGCATCGCCACCAGCGAGCTGGGGTATGACGACGCGGACGACATGGTCCGCGACGCCGACGTGGCGATGTACCAGGCCAAGCTCAGCGGGCGGGGCACGTACCGCGAGTTCGATGCGACCATGCACGCCGCGGCGGTGGACCGGCTCAACCTCGAGCAGGACCTCCGCAGTGCGGACGTGTCACGCGAGTTTTTGCTGCTCTACCAGCCGATCGCGTCGCTGGCGGACGGCTCCATCGTGGGGTTCGAGGCGCTGCTGCGCTGGAACCATCCGACGCTGGGGACGATCGAGCCGAGCGCGTTCATCGCCGCGGCGGAGGAGACCGGCGTGATCGTGCCCATCGGCGAGTGGGTGATGGACGAGACATGCCGGCAGATGCACGCCTGGGATCACGGCGGGATGGACCCGGCGGTGACCGTCAACGTCAACCTGTCGCGGCGTCAGCTCATCAGCCCGGGCGTGGCCGGGCGGCTCGCGGCGGCGGCGGCACGGCACGGCGTGGACCCCGGGCGCATCCGGATCGAGATCACCGAAACCGACGTGATGGACGAGCGTTGCGACATCGGCGCGGTCCTGGCGGAGATCAAGGCCGGGGGGTTCGAGCTGGCGATGGACGACTTCGGCACCGGCCACTCCTCTCTGTGGTGCCTGCACAAGTTCCCGCTGGACGTCCTGAAGATCGACCGGAGCTTCGTGCGCAACATGGCACTGCGGCGCGAGTTCTCCGCGGTGATGCAGGCGATCATCTCGCTCTCGCACAACCTGGGGCTGAAGGTCGTCGCCGAGGGGATCGAGACCAACGAGCAACTCGCGCAGCTGCAGGCGATGGACTGCGAGTTCGGGCAGGGCTTCCTCTTCGCCGAGCCCATGAGCGCCGAGGAGGCGATCGGACTTCTCGGCAGGGGCGTGCAGCGCCGCGCGGCCTGACGCGTCCCGCCGGGGGCCCGCACCCGCCGGACCCTCTACGATCCCGGCGCGGCCGAGCGATTCGCCGGGCGCGCGGCGTACGCCGGGGAAGGCAGGGGCGGTAGCTTGGGCAAGTCACGTTCGCGACCGGCGCACATCCCCGTGCTGCTCGACGAGATCATCGGCGTGCTCGATCCACGCCCGGGTCAGGTCATCGTGGACTGCACGGTGGGTCTGGGGGGGCACGCCGCGGCGATCCTCGAGCGGATCGGCCCGCACGGGCGCCTGATCGGGATGGACTTGGACCCGTCCAATCTGGCCGCCGCCAAGGAGAACCTGGGGCGGGTCGGGTCGGGTGCCCGCTTCGATCTGTTCCACATGAACTTCGCCAGCCTGCCGGTGGTGCTCTCTCTGGCCGAGGTCGAGGGCTGGCGGGTGGACGGGATCCTGGCGGATGTCGGGGTGGCAAGCACGCAGATCGACGATCCGGCGCGCGGGTTTTCGTACCGCAAGGACGGGCCGCTGGACATGCGGATGGACCCCACCAAGGGCAAGCCGGCGTCCGAACTGGTCAACAGCATGACCGAGCAGGCGTTGGTCGACGCTTTGATCGAACTGGGCGATGAGACAGACGCCCCGGAGATCGCCCGGATCATCGTGGAACGCCGGGCGGTCGCGCCGATCACGACCACCTTCGAACTGATGGCGATCGTGTGCGAGGCGCGGGATTTCACGATCCAGCGGGCGGGCGGCGCCAAGCTGCACCCCGCGGCCCGGACGTTCCAGGCGCTTCGGATCATGGTCAACCGGGAGTTGGGCAACCTCGACAAACTGCTGGCGGTGCTTCCGCACGCGCTCAAGCCGGGCGGGGTCGCGGCCATCATCAGCTTCCACAGCGGGGAGGACCGGCGGGTCAAGTACGCGTTCCGCGACGGGTTCCGCGACGGGATCTACGCGGCCGAGAACCGGGACCCGATCATCGCCACGGAGGAAGAGAAGGCCTTCAACCCCCGGGCGAAGTCGGCCAAACTGCGGTGGGCCCGGCTGGCGGAGTTCGGGGCGCCCGGTTCCTGAAATGCCACCGGGGGCGGTCCCCGCGGGGACGAGCGGGGGATCGGGCCCGTACAGTGCGGTGCGATGAGCGAGCGAGGAGACATCCTGATCGTGTCCAACCGGTTGCCGGTGCACCGCGTCCGAGCGGAGAACGGCGGGGCCGACCGCTGGGAGACCAGCCCGGGGGGGCTGGTGTCGGCCCTCAAGCCGATCCTGCAGACGGTGGGCAGCACGTGGATCGGCTGGACCGGCGTGGACGACGACGACAGGGCTCCGTTCGAGCACGACGGGATCCGCAACCACCCGGTCGCGATCTCGGGCGAAGAGATGCGGGGGTATTACGAGGGGTTTTCGAACCGGACGATCTGGCCGCTCTATCACGACGCGATCCGTCCGGCCGAGTACCACCGGTCCTGGTGGCGGATCTACACGGCGGTGAACCAGCGGTTCGCGCAGGCCGCGGCCGAGTGCGCCAAGCCCGGCGGGCTGGTGTGGGTGCACGACTACCAGTTGCAGCTCGTGCCCGAGATGCTGCGGGCGCTGCGTCCGGACCTGCGGATCGGGTTCTTTCTGCACATCCCGTTCCCGCCGCAGGAGCTGTTCGCCCAGCTTCCCTGGCGGCGGCACCTGCTCCGGGGGTTGCTCGGGGCGGACGTGATCGGTTTTCAGACGCGGGTGGCCAGCGAGAACTTCGTGCAGCTGTGCCGGCGATTCCTGAACATCCGCGACCGCGGGACCGAGCTGCAGATCGAAGGGCGGTCGGTCATCGCGCGGGCGTTCCCGATCTCGATCGACTTCGGGCATTTCGACGCGATGGCGGGCACGGAGGCGGTGGCCGAACAGGCCCGAATGGTCCGCGCGCGCCTGGGCGACCGGCGGATGATCCTCGGCGTGGACCGGCTGGACTACACCAAGGGCATCGACATCCGGATGCGGGCCTTCCAGGACCTCCTGCACACCGGCGAATGCCGGCCGGACGACACCGTGTTCGTGCAGGTGGCCGTGCCGAGCCGTGAAAAGGTCGAAGAGTACCAGGAGCTTCGCTCGAACATCGAGGAGATGATCGGGCGGATCAACGGCAAGTACGGCCAGGTCGGCCGGACGCCGATCCAGTACCTGCACCGGGGCGTGTCGCAGGACGAGCTGGTGGCCCTGTACCTGCTCGCCGATGTGATGGCGGTCACGCCGGCACGCGACGGCATGAACCTGGTGGCGAAGGAATACGTGGCGTGCCGGCGCGACGACACCGGCGTGCTGGTGCTCAGCGAGTTCACGGGGGCGGCGCACGAGCTGACCGACGCGCTGCTGGTCAACCCGCACGACGTCGACGACGTGGCGGGGGCGATCAAGATCGCGCTGCAGATGAAGCCCGACGAGGCCGCGCGGCGGATGCACAGCCTGCGGGAGGTAGTCCGGCAGAACGACGTGCACCGTTGGGCGCGGTCCTTCTACGAGGAACTGGGCGCATGACCGAGGCCGACCGACCGCACCACACCGCGCCGGGCCCACGGCTCGACCCCGCGCTCGAGGCCCGGATCGACGCGATGGCCCGCGAGCCGGTGCTGCTGGTGGCGTCGGACTACGACGGCACGATCGCGCCCATCGTGGACGACCCGGCCAAGGCCACGCCCCACCGCGAGGCGATCGTGGCGCTTGGCCTGCTGGCCGGCCTGCCGGAGACCCACGTGGCGGTGATCTCCGGGCGGTCGCTGGCCGATCTGGCGGAGCTGACCAACCTGCCGGGGCACGTGCACCTGGTGGGCAGCCACGGCAGCGAGTTCGACCCGGGGTTCCATTCCGAGCTGCCCGCGGCGGCCCGGGCGCTGCGGGAGAAGATCGCCGAGGCCCTCGGGCCGATCGCCGAGCGGCTCGCGGGGGCCAGCCTCGAGCACAAGCCCGCGAGCGTGGCGTTCCACTATCGCCGGGCCGACCCGGCCGAGGCCGGGGTCGCGCTCGACGCGATCAGGCGGGGCCCTGCCTCACTGCCCGGCGTGCACACCAAGCACGGCAAGATGGTCGTCGAGCTGTGCGCGGTCGAGCCGAACAAGGGCGTGGCGTTGGACCGCATCCGCCAGCGCTGCGGGGCGGGATCGGTGGTGTTCCTGGGCGACGACGTGACCGACGAGGACGCCTTCGTGACCCTGCGTGACGCGGACCTGGGCATCAAGATCGGGCCCGGCGCCACGGCGGCCCGCGATCGGATCGCCACGACGCAGGACGCCTGCCGCGTGCTGGCGCGCCTCGCCGAGCGTCGGGCCGCGTGGCTGGAGGGCGGGGCCGCGGTGCCGATCGAGCACCACAGCGTGCTGTCCGACCAGCGGACGCTGGCGCTGGTCACGCCGGGGGGGCGGGTCTCGTGGATGTGCGCCCCGCGGGTCGATTCCTCGGCGATCTTCGCCGAGCTGCTCGGCGGCGAATCGGCCGGCCACTTCACGGTGCGCGCCGCGGAGGGGGCCCCGAAATCGCAGTCCTACCACGGAGCATCGATGGTGCTCGAGACCGCGTGGGACGGGTTCACCGTCACCGACCTGCTGGACTGCTCGAGCGTGCGCCCCACGCAGCGGGCGGGACGGAGCGACCTGATCCGCGTGATCCGCGGCACCGGCCGGGCGGTCATCGAGTTCGCGCCGCGCCTGGACTTCGGACGCACGCCGACCCAACTGAGCGTCCGCGACGGCGGGCTGGTCGTCGAGGACACGCATGACCCGATCGTGCTGCGGGCCCCGGGCGTCGCGTGGACAATCAACCACCAGGGCCCCCACCACACCGCCCGGGCCGAGATCGAGCTGAACGGCGACCCGGTCACGCTGGAGCTGCGCTACGGATCCGGAGACCTCTCCACCGCCCGCATCGACCCGTCCGACCGCGTGCGTCTGACCGACCACTACTGGACGTCGTGGGCCGAGCGGCTGCGCCTCCCGTCGGTGCGCCCGGACCTGGTCCGGCGGAGCGCGCTGGTGCTGCGTTCGCTGTGCCACCGGCCGACCGGCGCCATCCTCGCCGCCGGCACCACCAGCCTGCCCGAAGAGATCGGCGGCGTGCGCAACTGGGACTACCGCTTCTGCTGGCTCCGCGACGGGGCGATGACGGCCGCGTCGCTGGTCCGCCTGGGCAGCGTGGACGAGGCGATGGGCTTCCTGGACTGGATGGTGGGCGTGGTCGAACGCTGCGACTCACCCGACCGGCTCCACCCGCTCTACACCGTGGCGGGCCACGAGCTGGGGACGGAGGCGGAGATCCGCGAACTGGGCGGCTACCGCTGCAGCAAGCCCGTCCGCGTGGGCAACGCCGCGGCCCACCAGGTGCAGCTCGACGTGTTCGGGCCGATCGTGGCCCTCGTCGCCGAGCTGATCGAGCACGACGCCCCGCTCTCGCCCGAACATTGGCGATTGGTCGAGGCGATGGTCACGGCCGTGAAGAACCGCTGGCACGAGCCGGACCACGGCATCTGGGAGATCCGCAAGGCACGCCGTCACCATGTGCACTCCAAGGTGATGAGCTGGATGACGGTCGACCGCGCCATCCGCATCGCAGCGCGGTTCCTCGGGCGGGCGTCGCCCGAGTGGGAGCAGCTCCGCGACCGGATCAAGAAAGACGTGCTCGAGCACGGGTACAAGCCCGGCGCCCACGCGTTCACCGCGGCCTACGACGGAGACGACCTCGACGCCGCTGCGCTGGCGGTGGGCCTGACCGGCCTGGTCCCGGCCGACGATCCCCGCTTCGTGGGCACGGTCGAGGCGGTCGAACGGGTACTACGCGAGGGCCCGACGGTGTACCGCTACCTGGCCGACGACGGTCTGCCCGGGCACGAGGGCGGGTTCCACATCTGCGCGGGATGGCTGCTCGAGTCGTACCTGCTCATCGGTCGGACCGACGACGCGCGCCGGCTGTTCGAGGACATGTGCGAGCTGGCAGGGCCGACGGGTATTCTGACGGAGGAGTACCTGCCCAAGCAGAAACTGCACCTGGGCAACACGCCGCAGGCGTACTCGCACCTGGCGATCATCGACGCCGCGTTGGCGCTGGAACTGGCGGGCGTGCCGGTGGGCGCCGGCTGAACTAGCTGGGCATCCGTGTGCGTGGGGAGGAGGAAACTCGCATGCCGTTGCGTCTGGAATCGAAGGTGGCGCTGATCACCGGGGCGGCGCGCGGCATCGGCCTGGGCATCGCCCGTGCGTTCGCGGCCGAAGGGGCCGCGGTGGTCCTGACCGATGTCCGCGACGCGCCGGGCGCCGCCGCGGCCGGTTCGATCGGCACCCGGGCGTGCTACCACCGGCTCGACGTCCGGCGGGAAGAAGACTGGGAGCGGGTCATCGCGTCGGTGCTCGAGCAGCACGGGCGTCTGAACGTCCTCGTCAACAACGCCGGAATCACCGGATTCGAGGACGGCCCGGTCGCCCACGACCCCGAGCACGCCTCGCTCGACGCGTGGCACGCGGTGCTGGCGACGAATCTCGACGGCGTGTTCCTCGGATGCCGCTTCGCCATCCGGGCGATGCGGGCCCGGGGGACCGGATCGATCGTCAACATCGGGTCGCGGTCGGGCGTGGTCGGCGTGCCGCGGGCGGCGGCGTACGCGGCGAGCAAGGCGGCGATCCGGCACCACACCAAGTCGGTCGCGCTCTACTGTGCCGAAGAGGGGCTGAAGATCCGGTGCAACTGCATCCAGCCCGCGGCGATCATGACACCGATGTGGGACGCGATGCTCGGCACCGGCCCGGACCGCGCCGCAAACACCGCCCGCGTGGCCGCGGACGCCCCGCTCAACCGCTTCGGCACGCCCGAGGAAGTCGCGGCGCTCGCAGTGCACCTGGCCGGCGACGAATCGGGCTACACGACGGGCGCCGAGTTCAACATCGACGGCGGGATGCTCGCGGGCGCGGCAAAGCCGCCGGGGCCGAAACAGACATAGTCCGATCGCCGCGAGCGGACATGACAGCATGCCCGACGAGGCCGAACGGCGGCCCGTGCCCAGCCCACGATGCCCCGCGCAAACACAGCAGGACCTGATCGAGGGGTCCGCGACTCTCATGGGGCGAATTTCCTAACCCGATTCGTGGTTCCGTTGAGATTGAGTCTCAACAAGGCGTGACTTTGGGTGCCGGGCTGGGAATGATCTGGCCCGTCCTGCGGCCCAACGGCGGCCGGACGCCTTTGGCGACGATTTCGACCAAACCGGCCTCGCTCGAACACCCCACCGCGGAGGTCTGCCGCGTGCGGTCCGCCCGGCTGCTGCTGGCCGCCCTGGGCGTCGGCTGTGTGGGCATGGCCGGCGTCGGCGTGGTTGTGCCCGGCCTGCCGACCACGGTGTTCCTGATCGTCGCGTCGTGGTGCTTTGCCCGGTCCTGCCCGTGGCTGACCGACCGGCTGATCCACAACCGGGTGTTCGGCCCGTTCGTGCGGTACCTGGTGCCGGGCGCCGTGATGCCCCGCCGGGCCAAGGCGGTCGCCATGGGGCTGATGTGGGCCGCCATCGCGGGGTCGTGCTGGCTGATCGTCGCGAGGGGCGCGCCCGCGTTCGTGCCCGCCGTGGTGATCCTGACCGGCGTGGCGGGCACCTGGTGCATCGCCCGCCAGGGGCGCGCGGCCAGGCGCCGGCTCGAGGAAATCGAGCGCACCCGCCAGCATCCGCTGGGTCGGTCGGTTCCGACGCATAAGAATCCCGCATGCACGAACACGACCGCCGCGCGATCGAAACCGCACTGAACGTCGCCACGGGCTGGTGCGGGCTCGCGCCCGCCCTGGCCAGGAGCGAGGAAATCGCCGGCGTCTGCCGCGGAGCGGGCGACGACCCCGACCACCCGGGCTGGAACGAGGCGGCCGAGACGATCGCCTCGATGACGCTGGCGGACATCACCGACCTGATCCGCGTGGGCACCGCGCGGTTCCACCTGCTCAACAAGGCCGAGCAGCTCAACATCATCCGCGTCAACCGCGAGCGGGAGCGCCGGTCGGCCGAGGGCCCCGCACGCCCCGAATCGATCGACGAGGCCATGGCCCGGCTGCAGGAGGCCGGCTTCACGCCCGAGCGTGTCCGCGCGCTGCTTGGTGAGCTGGACATCCAGCCCACGCTGACCGCCCACCCCACCGAGGCCCGGCGGCGCACGGTGCTCGAGAAGCAGACCGACATCGCAGAGTGCGTCGTCCGCCTGCGCGACGAGGGCCTGACCCCGCGCGAGCGCTCCGAGACGCTCGCCAAGCTCGACCGGATCATCGCGGTGCTGCTGATGACCGACGACGTCCGCGTCAAGCGCCTGGACGTGCCGGACGAGGTCCGCAACGGGATCTACTTCCTCTCGACGACGATCTGGCAGACGGTGCCGCGTCTGGCCCGGGACATCGTCTGGGCGGCCCGGCGGGCCTTCGGGCCCGAGCAGGCCGAGATCGTGGCCGCGGACCTGCCGGCGCTGCTGCGGTACCGGACGTGGATCGGCGGCGATCGCGACGGCAACCCCAACGTCACGGCGGTCGTGACCACCCGCACGCTGGCCATGATGCGCGAGGCCGCGGTGACGCTGTGGGACGCCGAGCTGGACCGCATGCGCCACGTGCTGACCGTCTCGAGCCGCCGGGCCGATCTCGGCGAAGAGCTCGCCGGCGCGATCGACGCCAACGCCGAGTGGATCGGCGACACCTCGCACCTTGAGCAGCGGCGCTACGAGCCGATCCGCGTGCTCATCTCTCAGATGCGCAACCGCCTGGCCGGCGACCCGGCGTACGACGGGGCCGCCCTGCTCGCCGACCTGCTGCTCATCCGGCGGAGCCTGCGCCGCGCCGGCCTGGAAAAGGTCGCCGAGGAGGGCGTGCTGTGCGACGCGATCGTGCGGGCGCGGGTCTTCGGGCTGCACCTGGCGACGCTGGACATCCGCCAGCATTCCGGCGTGCACGAGGCCGCGATCGCCGAGCTGCTGGCGCTGGCCGGCGTGGAGGCGGACTACGCCGATCTGGACGAGCCCGCGCGGGTCGCCCTGCTCCGCGCCGAGCTCAAGGGCACCCGCCCGCTCACGCCGGTCGGCACCGCGCTGTCCGCCCAGACCGCCGAGGTGCTCGACACGCTGCGGGCCGTGCGCGAGAGCACCGCCCGGGAGCCCGAGAGCGTCCGCTCGTGGGTCATCTCGATGACCCACCGCGTCAGCGACATGCTCGGGGTGCTGCTGCTGATGAAGGAGGTCGGCCTGTACCGCCCGGGCATCGGCGACCGTCCGGTGGTCAGCGCCCTGCACGTCGTACCGCTGTTCGAGACCATCGACGATCTCAAGCGGGCGCCCGAACTGATGGACGAGACGCTCGGCGACCCGGCCTTCATGGACCACCTCCGCGCGGTCTGCGGCCCGGACCGGCCGGTCGAGCAGGAGGTGATGCTCGGCTACTCGGACTCGAACAAGGACGGCGGCTTCCTGATGGCCAACGTGGCCCTGCACGCCGCCCAGCGGAGCGTGGCGGAAGTGTTCGTGCGCCACAAGGTCCGTCTGCGCTACTTCCACGGACGCGGCGGGACGATCGGCCGCGGCGGGGGGCGCGCCGGGCGGGCCATCCTGGCCGCGCCGCCCGGCGCCCGCACCGGACGCATCCGCTTCACCGAGCAGGGCGAGGTGATCACGTTCCGCTACGCGCTGCCCGACATGGCCCGGCGCCACCTCGAGCAGATCGTCCACGCGTCCATGCTGGCCGCGTCCGGCACCGACCAGACCGACCGGGACGAGGGGCTCGAGGAACTCTCGATGCGCCTGGCCGAACGCGCCCGCCTCGCGTACCGCGGCCTGATCGACGATCCCGCGTTCTGGGGCTGGTTCACGCAGGCCAGCCCGGTCGAGCACATCGGCGGGCTGCCCATGGCCAGCCGCCCCGTGTCGCGCGCCACCGGGTCGGACCTGACCTTCGACCGGATCCGCGCCATCCCGTGGGTGTTCTCGTGGGTGCAGATGCGGGCGCTGGTGCCGGGCTGGTTCGGCGTCGGATCGGCGGTCGCCGACGCGTCGCCCGCCGAGATGGACGAGCTGCGCCACGCCGCCGAGCACCGCCCGTTCGTCTCCACGGTGCTCGAGAACGCGTCGCAGGAGCTGGCGCGGGCCCGCATGCCGATCCTGCGCCGGTACGCGCTCAACGCCGAGGGCGGGGAGGCGATGTACCGACGCATCCGCGAGGAGTTCGACCGCACCCGCGACGCCGTGCTCGGCCTGACCGGCCGCGACGACCTCATGGCGCACTCGACCGTGGTCGGCCGTTCGATCCGCGACCGCAACCCGTGGACCGACGTGCTCAATCTCGCCCAGATCGAGCTGCTGTCGAGGTGGCGCAGCGCCAAGACCGAGAACGAGCGGGCCGCGATGCGCCCGGCGCTCCAGGCGAGCATCAACGGCATCGCCGCGGCCATGCAGTCAACGGGCTGAGCCCGAGGGCGGGCATCCAGCGGTGCCCCGCGCCCGCCTACGCTCCGCTCATGGCCACGGCTCAGGAAGTCAACTTCGACGGGCTCATCGGCCCGACCCACAACTACGCCGGGCTCAGCCACGGCAACGTCGCCAGCGCGTCCAACGCGGGCGGGGCCTCGAACCCCAAAGCGGCGGCCCTGCAGGGCCTGGCCAAGATGCGGTTCATGACCTCGCTGGGCCTGACCCAGGGCGTGCTCCCGCCCCAGCAGCGTCCGGACCTGCGCGTCCTGCGCGACCTCGGCTTTTCCGGGTCCGACGAGGGCGTGCTCCGGGCGGCCGCGGACGCGGACCCGACCCTGCTCAACGCGGTGTGGAGCGCCTCGAGCATGTGGGCGGCCAACGCCGCGACCGTCTCGCCCTCGCCCGACACCGCCGACGGGCGAGTGCACATGACCCCCGCTAACCTGACCAGCAACTTCCACCGCTCGCTGGAGACGGAGACCGCGACCCGCGCGCTGCGGATGATCTTCGCCGATCAGGACCGGTTCGCCGTGCACGACCCGCTGCCGGGGCAGGCCCGCTTCTCCGACGAGGGCGCGGCCAACCACGTGCGCTTCGCCCCCGCCCACGGCGAGCCCGGGGTGGAGCTGTTCGTGTACGGTGTCGACGGCCACGACCCGACCATCACCACCCGGCGCTTCCCCACGCGTCAGACCCGGGCCGCCTGCGAGGCCATCGCCCGCCTGCACGGCCTGGACCCCGAACGCACCGTCTTCGCCCGCCAGCACCCCGACGCCATCGACGCGGGCGTGTTCCACAACGACGTGATCGCCACCGCCAACGAGACGGTGTTCCTCTATCACGAGCAGGCCTTCGCCACGCCGCGGTCGATGATCACCGATCTGGCCGGCCCGCTCGGCGCCCGCCTCCGCTGCGTCGAGGCCCACAACGCCGACTTTTCCATCCGCGACGCGGTGACCAGCTACCTATTCAACTCGCAGATCGTGACGGTGCCGGACGGTTCCATGGTGCTCGTCGCCCCGCTGGAGGTCCGCGAGAACGACGCCGTCGCCGCCTTCGTAGACCGCACCATCGCCGACGACGCCAACCCAATCGCCCGGGCCGAGTACCTGGACGTGCGCGAGTCGATGCGCAACGGGGGCGGGCCGGCCTGCCTGCGCCTGCGCGTGGTGCTGACCGAGGCCGAACGGGCCGCGGTGAACCCCGCGGTGCTCTTCACCCCGCGCCTCGACCGGGCCTTGGTGGCATGGGTGGAAAAGCACTACCCCGACCGGCTGAGCACCAAGGACCTGCTCGACCCGGCCCTCGCACGCCGGTGCCTGGACGCGCTCGACGAGCTGACAGGCATCCTCAAACTGCCCGGCCTCTACCCGTTTCAGGGGTAGCCGCCCCCGGGGTGACGGTATCATTTTGACAGGTCGGGCCGGCTGAGGCTTATTGCCGAGGGCGCGCGAGCCGATGCGAAGGCGTGCGCCCCGAACGGTCCGGTATACCGTGACGGCGAACCGCTGCGAGGATCCACTTCATGTCCCATAAGCACTTCATCGAGACCGCCGAGCACAGCCTCCAGGCCGAGCCCAGCGAGCGTCTGGCACGCCCGTTCCAACGCTTCGCCAAGCTGTCCTGCTCCGGCGGCGTGGTCCTGCTGCTGATGACCATCACCGCGATGGTCTGGGCCAACTCCAAGTACGCGCCCTCGTACGAACGCGTCTTCCACGACACCCTCTTCGAGTTCATCGTCGAGTCCGACCCCCACCACGGCGCGGGCCACGGTGGCGAGGCAACCCCCGAGCCGAACGCCTACGCGGAAACCGAGAACGACCAGTCCGCGCTGGTTCCCGGCTCGGCCACGGCCAGCGCGATGGACTCGCCGATCCACTTCCCCACCACCGACGACCACGCCGGTGAAGGACACGCCCCCGACGCCGCGGGCGACCACGCGACCGACGCCCACGGCGCCTCGGCCGCGGGAGAGCCCAACGAGCGGTACCTGTTCCTCGGCCACGGCCTCTCGCACTGGATCAACGACCTGCTGATGGCGGTCTTCTTCCTCGTCGTGGGCCTGGAGATCAAGCGTGAGATGCTCGTCGGCGAGCTGGCATCGCCCAAGCGGGCCGCGCTGCCCATCTTCGCCGCCTTGGGCGGCATGGTCGCCCCGGCGGCCATCTTCGCCGCGTTCAACTGGGGCGACAAGGCCGCGATGCCCGGCTGGGGCGTGCCCATGGCCACCGACATCGCCTTCGCGGTCGGTGTGATGGCGATGCTCGGCAGCAAAGTTCCCAACTCGCTGAAGGTCTTCCTGCTCAGCTTGGCCATCGTGGACGACCTGGGCGCCCTCGTCGTCATCGCCGTCTTCTACACCGCCGAGCCGCAGTTCGTGTACCTCGGCTACGCCTTCGGCGTCGTCGCGCTGCTGATGGGCATGAACAAGCTGCGGGTCCGCTGGATCACGCCCTACCTGCTGCTGGGCCTGCCCCTGTGGTACTTCGTGTACATGTCTGGCGTGCACGCGACCATCGCCGGCGTGCTGCTGGCCATGACCATCCCGGCCCACGCCCGCGTCAACCCGGTCAACTTCGCCTACTCGACCCGGCGCGCCCTTGAGCTGTTCGAGGAGGCCGAGGACGATCCCGAAGCGCACATCTCGCAGAGCGCCGTCCGCCAGGCCGCCGTCTACGCGATGATCAAGAACGCCAAGTTCGTCCTGCCCCCGCTGCTCCGCATGGAGACCACCCTGCACCCGTGGGCGGCCTTCCTGATCATCCCCGTGTTCGCGCTGGCCAACGCCGGCATCCCCGTGCACGGCGGCGTGGGCGAGGCCGTCTCGGGCAGCGTCTCGCTCGGCGTCATCGCCGGCCTGTGCATCGGCAAGCCGCTGGGCATCACGGTGGCCGCCCTGATCGCGGTCAAGCTGGGCATCGCCTCGCTGCCGCGCGGCGTGACCTGGCGTCACATCGTCGGCGCCGGCATGCTCGGCGGCATCGGCTTCACCATGGCCATCTTCATCGCCAACCTGGCCTACGCGACCGATCCGGTCAACCTCGAGCACGCCAAGCTGGCCATCCTCGTCGCCTCGACCATCTCGGCCGTCGGCGGCGCGGTCATCCTGGCCACCTGCCGCTCCGCCCCCGAGCCCGAGCCCGAGCAGATCGGCCCGAAGGTCGGCGAATACCACGGCCTGGCCGGCAACCCCTGACCGCCCGCCCGGGCCGGCGGCCGATCTGCCGTCACGAAACGCACAAGGGCGGCCGATCGGCCGCCCTTTTCCTTGCCCGCACGCCGTCGTGATCACATCTCGGGCAGCGTGATCCCCGCGCCGGACTCGAAGCTCGCGTCATCGATCACGTACAGCCCGAGCAGCCAGCCCGACACGATGTACGGATCCACCTTGAACGTGCCCTCGACCAGCCCGTAACCGGTCGGCGAGTTGCCCATCCGCTGCATCCGGGCCAGCTTGACCTCGATCGCGTCGTACGGCGTGGGCGGCACGCCCAGGCAGCAGCCGTCCCACGGGTTCTGCATCACCAGCAGCTCGTTGGTGGTCTGCGCCACCACCGGCAGCAGCGTGTTTCCCTCGACCCGCACGCGCTTGCCGTGCAACTCCATGACCCACGCGGGCACCTCCGTCTGGCCCTGGCGCGGGTTGAACTCGCGCGACAGCGAACGCAGCACGTTCCAGTCCAGCACGAACGGACGCTGGGCCGTGCCCGCGCCCGTGATCACGCCCACCTCTTCGATCTCGATCGACCCGTCGTCGCGGACGACGTACGCCGGCCCGACCGGACCGGCCGCATCGCCCGCGCCGTCGGTGGCGGTGTCGCCCGCTGCCGGCGCGGCATCGCTCGCGATGGTGCCGGGGGCGGGCGTCGTGGCGGTCTGGTCCTTCACCGCCGCCGCCGCTGCGGCGAGCATCGGATCGGTCCCCGGCTCGGCCGGACCCTTCCGCTCCGTGGACTCCGACGCGGTCTTCTCGGCCGCGTCGGCGACCACGCCCAGCAGCTCGTCCAGCGAGAAGTCCGACCCCCGGGGGGCCGTCTCCGGTTCGGCCGGGTCCGGCTCGCCCGGCGCGGGCGCTTCGGACGCCGCGGCGACCTGGCCGATCGGTTCGAGCGCGGGCTCGGGTGTCGATGCGACCGCGTCGGAACCGGTCGTCGGCAGCGGGCGGGTTTCCGCGAGGGCGGAAGGGTCCGCTGCCGCGGCCGACCCGGGAGTCGCGGGAACCTCGGGCTCGGAGGGGGTGCTTTCCATGGGGGTCGGTGTCGCGGTCGGTCGCTCCGGCTCGGCCGCGGGAGGCCGCCCGAACGACGGGGGCGTCGGCGCTGCGGACGCGACGGGACCGCCCGAGGCCCCGCCCGGGCCCGCGTCGGACGCGGACCACCGCGCCGCCCGGAGCCCGGCCGTGGCGAGGACCAGCAGCAGAATGAGCGACCAGAAGTACCGCATGCTCAACCTCCAACAGTCATACCGGGCCCCGCCGGCGTTGTTCCGCCCGGGCCCGGATTCTTGGTCACGCAGGGGGCTGCCCGGCCCCGCCGCCCCCCTTGCCCGATCAGCCGATCGGACGCAGGTGCCGCACCACGGCCGTCCGGTAGGCCACCACCGCCGGGGCGACCCCGGCCGCCATCGAGAGCGCCACGGTGCCCAGCACCATCGCCAGGTAGCCGTCCAGCGGCAGGCTCGGGCGGATCACCAGGCCCAGGCGCGCCTCGAGCGCACCCGACACGGCCAGCCCCAGCGCCACGCTGAGCAGCACGCCGATCACTCCGCCCATCAGACCAATGGCCGCCGACTCGGTCAGCACGAGGTTGGACACCCGCCAGCGGCTGGCGCCGAGCACCCGCAGCACGGCGACCTGCTTGCGGCGCTGCTCCATCGAGTTGTACAGCGCCAGCATGATCGAAACGCCCGAGGACAGGAGCACCGCGGCGGCCATGGCCACCAGGATCTGGTCCACGCTGGACACGATCGCGAACAGGCCGCGCACCGTGTCCGCCGGCTGCGCGACCGTCCAGTCCGGGTCGCGGCGCAGGGCGCTGAGCACCTGCGTCAGCGCGGCCGTGCGCGGGCCGAGACTCGCGTACACGCCGGTGATCCGCCGGTCGGCGTCGGCCACGTCGGCCGGCGTGGTCACGGTGCCGCTGCCCAGCTCGGTCAGTCGCCGGTCGTGCGCGTGCAGCGTCCAGCCGCTCTCAAGATCGGTAAACAGAGCGCGGTCGTGCGGCGAGCCCGTCGGCGCGAGGATGCCCACCACGGTGTAGTCGAACTCGGTGTGCTCGTGCGTCCCCGCCTGCCGCGGCGCGCCGTGGTAGAGGTTGATCACCGAGCCGATCGAGAGGTTGGTCCGCCGGGCCGCCTCCGCGCCGAGCACCACCTCGAAAGGGCGCTCGAACAGCCGCCCCTCGCGGACCGCGAACGGCTCGCCCGCGGCCGGCTCGAACCGCGTGAAGAACTCCGTCGTGGTGGCCATCACGGGCAGCTGCCGGTAGGAATCGCCCAGGGCCGTCGGGATCGCCCACGCGAACGGGTAGCTGTCGCGCAGCGCCTCGAAGTCACGCCACGGGATGTCGTTCCCGGGCGCGTCGGCGTAGAACATGCTGTTGAGCACGCTGGTGAGCGCGCCCGGCTCGCGGCTGATGAGCATCTGCGCGTTGCCGGTGCCCCGCTCGAAGGACGAGCGCCCCGACGCTTTCATCGAGAGCAGCAGCGTCATCACCCCCACCGCCACGGCGACGGACGCCACCGTCACGGCGGTCGAGAAACGACGCCCGCCCATCGAGCGGCTCACGATGCCCCAGTCCGTCAACGAATCGTGCAACGCCATCGGTCAGACTCCCGCCAGCGCCGCGGGCTGTGCCAGCGCGTCCAGTGATTCGTGCCGGTCAAACAGACCCACCAGCGACGGGTCGTGCGTCACGCACAGCAGCGCCGCGTTGTTCTCCCGGCAGGTCTCCCGCAGCAGGCGCACGGCCTCCGCGGCGTTCTCCGGATCCAGGCTGGCCGTCGGCTCGTCGGCGAGCACCAGCGACGGCCCGCACGCCAGCGCCCGCGCCACCGCGACACGCTGCTGCTGGCCCACGCTCAGATCCTCGCCGGGCGCGTGGGGCCGGTCGATGCCCAGCCGCTCGAGCAACGCGATCGCCCGGGCCTTGTGCTCGGAGCGAGGCCGGTCAGAGAACATCATGGCCGCCATCACATTCTCGGCCGCGCTGAAGCCGTGCAGCAGGTGGAAAGTCTGGAAGACCATCCCGATCTGGCGCCCGCGGAACCGGTCCCGCGCCGAGCCCCGCAGCGACCCGATGACCGTCCCCGCGACTTCCACCTCACCCCGGTCGGGCTCCATCAACCCCGCGATCAGGTGCAGCAGCGTGCTCTTGCCCCGCCCGGACGAGCCCGTCAGGACCACCTGCTCCCCCGCGTCCAGGCTGAGTGACCCGACCCGGACGGTCGGCTCGGACGATCCGGGGTAAGAAAAGACCAGGCCCGTCACCCGCAGTGCGGGGCGGTTCTCGGCTGGATCAGGGGGATTCTGCTTCGTTGGCATGGCACCGGCTTCGATAAGAAAGGGAGTCTGGGTGCCCCGATCGGGGCCGCGCGCGCCCGATCGATGCCGGACCGCGCCCGAATCGCCGATCGTATCCCCCTCCGACCGAGCCCCCGCCAGCTCCCGGACGCCGGAGCCCGCGCGCATGGGGAAACCCAGGCCCGTCCGAGAACCAGAAAGCGTCCGATTCGGTCCGGATTTTCCCGCAGTCCTTCGTCGGTTCGAGAATTCTGCACCCGATCGCCGCCGCGTTCGGATAGATTCGCACTGGCGGGTGATCCCGTCTTTGTGTTCCCAAATGCCCCCCGTTCTGGTGGGCTTCAACGGCCCCGGCCGTCCTGAATCTCAAGACCGAGAGGAGACTCCTCCATGCGAGCGTGTTCCGCGTTGTTGTTCTCGCTGCTGACCACCGGCGCGGCGCTGCCCGCCACCGCCCTCGCGGGCGACCTGGCCACCGGCCCGATCCCAACCGCCAAGACCATCGGCGATCTGGCGGGGCTCGCCGATCTGCCCATGGGCGCCAGCACGCTGGTGGCCGTGCCCGTGGACCGCGGCGAGGAGATACTCGATCTGACCCGCTTCACCAACCTCGCGCCCGGAGCCCGGGTGGTCGAGGTCGGCGCCGACGGCGTCGAGCGGGAGCTGGACCTCTCGCACGTCGTGCTGCTCAAGGGCACCATCGCGGGCGACCCCGACTCGCTGGCGTTCCTCTCCGTGACGCCCGACCAGGTCAGCGGCTTCATCCGCGCCCAGGACGGCGTGCGGGTGATCAGTTCCGGCAAGGCAGGCCAGAACGACACGATCGCCTCGGCCATGATGCGCGACCTGCGCCTCGGCGACGGCAACACCGGCTGCTCGGTCGATCCGAGCAACCCCGCGTTCTACCCCGACCGCGTCGTGCCCGAGCCGTCCAGAGTCCAGGCGACGCCCCGCGGGACCGCCGCGTGCCGCGTGGCCCGCATCGCCATCGAGACCGACTTCGAGTACACCGGCCTGTTCGGCGGCAACACCTCGCTCTCGGCCGCCTACGCGCAGACGCTGATGGCCGCCGTAAGTTCGATCTACGAGCGCGACGTCAACGTCCGCCTCATGGTGCCCTACCTGCGCGTCTGGGCCGCCAACAACGACCCATACGTCGGCAGCAGCGGCACCCTCGACTACCTGTTCGAGATGCGTGACTTCTGGAACCTGAACATGCGTCACATCCCCCGCGAAACCGTCCAGGGTCTGTCCGGACGCGGCCTCGGCGGCGGCGTGGCCTACCTCAACGCGGTGTGCAACTCGCAGTACGGCCACGGCGTCTCGGCCAACCTCGGCGGGACCTTCCCGCTGCCCGTCCAGGACAACTCGCACCAGAACTGGGACCTGATGGTCGTCTCCCACGAGCTGGGCCACAACTTCGGCACCGGCCACACCCACGACGGGTACACCCCGCCGATCGACGGCTGCGGCACCGGCGACTGCTCGCTGGCCCTCGACTCGACCATCATGTCCTACTGCCACACCTGCCCCGGCGGGCTCTCCAACGTGGACATGCGCTTCCACCCCCGCGTCCAGGCCCGCATCCACGAGTTCCTCGACAACGCGGCCTGCGACCTGACCACCGTGGGATCGCCCGTCGCCCGCGATGACTTCTTCGAGATCATCGCCGACGGCTCGATCGACCTCGACGTCCTCAGCAACGACGCCGCGACCAGCTGCGAGCCCGTCGCAATGTCGATCACCTCGGTCCCGGCCACCACGCCCCAGGGCGCCACGGTCAGCGTCGTCTCCAACGCGACGGGCCTGTTCTCCCAGATCCGGTACACGCCCGCCCCCGGCTTCTCGGGGCAGGACACCTTCACCTACACCGCCGGCGCCGCCGGCACCGCCACGGTGACCGTCGTCTCCACCGCCATGCGCGAGCCGGTCACCGGTGTGATCACCGAGCCGGGCGTCGAGGTCGACTACTACGCCCTGAACAACCCCGGCTCGATGCCCGATTTCGACACCCTGACGCCCTACGCGTCCGACGTCGTCGCCGACATCAACTACGAGTCCACCAGCGGGAACTTCGCCACCTCCGGCCGGGCCAACGAGGTCGGGGCCGTCTACCGCGCCCTCATCGAGGTGCCCGCCGCGGGCTGGTACCAGCTCAGCGTCGAGTCCGACGACGGGTCGATGATGTACCTGGGCGATGACCTGATCATCGACAACGACGGCCTCCACGGCATGGTCGACGCGTCCGCCTACATTCCCCTCGAGGCGGGCAAGCACGACCTCCGCGTCGAGTTCTTCGAGAACGGCGGCGGGGCCGGCCTGATCGTCCGATACTTCGGCGGGGGCATCCAGCGTCAGCCCGTGCCCGCTTCGGCGTGGTCGCGGATCACCGGACTCGCCTGCCCGGCCGACTTGGCCGAGCCCTTCGGAAGCCTCAACTTCTTCGACGTCGCGGCCTACCTGAGCCTGTACAACGCCGGGGACCCCGCCGCCGACGTGGCCGCCCCGTTCGGTGTGCTCAACTTCTTTGATATCACCCAGTATCTCGCGTCCTACAACGCCGGCTGCCCCTGATTGTTTAGACTTTGTTTGGGTATTTTCTGAATCGTTCCTGATTTCCAGGCCACCTTTTGACCCGTTTGGGGTATGCTGGCATTGGACACCTCAACCACGAAGCTCGGAGGATAGAAATGAATCGCCTTATCACGGCCGCCGCTGTCGGCCTCTGCGCCGGAGCGGCCTCGGCCGAACCCGACGTCATCTGCGGTCTTCTCACCAGTGTGAACTCGTACGGCGTGGTCGGCGGCATGCGTGCCTACTCGATCGGCACCACCGCCTGCAACAAGGGCACCACCGCCGCGAACTGGATCGCCAACACGATCAACCACCCGGTGATCTCCACCACCCTGTACAAGATCGAAGACGGACGCATGACCCAGCTCGGCGTCTCCTTCGTCAAGCACTCCTGGGCCGCCCTCCAGGGCAACGACTGCGGCTTCGGCTGCGGCCCCGGCGGCTCGTGGCAGGCCCTCGGCCCCGGATGCTCCGACCCCTACAGCGCCGGCCTGAACGGCACCCAGACCGACCTCGGCCCGCGCTTCGAGATCAACGCCTTCACCGGCGAGTTCCCCTGGCCCCCGTCGTTCATCAACAACACCGGCAACCAGGTTTACAAGCGCCTGCAGGTGCCCGCCGACGACATGGTCACCAACGCCAACGGCCAGTTCTTCGCCGAAGGCCAGTACACCGCCCGCGACGACGCGCTGGCCGGCAACCAGTTCAACAACACCTCCTACCGCCGCATGGTGGTCAACCAGGGCAACTTCTCGATGTCCGGCACGGGCGCCACCGAGCGCGAGATCCCCGCGATCTACGCCTGGCGTGATCACGGCCTGGGCCAGAACCAGCCCGACCCCTCCGTCACGATCACCCAGATCGACGTGCCCGGCGAAGGCCGCTTCCACCTCGCCTCCAAGGCCGTGGACCTGGGCAACGGCACCTGGCGGTACGAGTACGGCCTGCACAATCAGAACTCGCACCGCTCGGCCGGTTCGATCTCGATCCCGGTCAACACCGGCTCGGACGCGTACGGCTTCCACGGCATCTCCTACCACTCCGGCGAGCCCATCAGCGACGCCGCGTGGACGCCCTCCGACGACGGCAGCAAGCTGACCTGGTCGACCGAGTCCTTCGCGGTCAACCAGAACGCCAACGCCGTCCGCTGGGCCACGATGTACAACTTCTGGTTCGAGACCGACTCGCCGCCGACCACGGGCGACGTCGAGATCGGCCTGTTCCGTCCGGGCTCGCCCTCGGCCCTGACCGCCTCGGCCACCGTGCCGACCGGCTCGGCCCCCTGCCTGGCCGACTTCAACGGCGACGAGAACGTCAACTTCTTCGACGTTGCCGACTTCATCGGCGCCTTCAACGCCCAGGACGCCAGCGCCGACATCGCCGAGCCCTTCGGCAGCTTCAACTTCTTCGACGTCTCGGCCTTCATCGCCGCGTACAACGCCGGCTGCCCGTAAGCGAAGCTTCGGCATCCTCCGATTCCAACGCAACGCCCCGCACCACGCGGGGCGTTGTTCTTTTTTGTACGTTCTCTTTGCCGGTCCGCTTTTGTCCGGCGCCCCCCGCACCCGCTCCGGTCACGCCGTGCCGTACATCCGGTCGCCCGCGTCGCCCAGCCCGGGCAGGATGAAGCCCTTCTCGTTGATCCGCTCGTCCAACGCCGCCGCGTACATCCGCAGGTCCGGGTGGTCCCGGCGCATCCGCGCCAGGCCCTCGGGCGCGGCCACGAGGCAGATCATCCGCAGGTCTTTGGCGCCCGCCTCGCGCAGGATCGTGACGGCCGCCGACGCGCTCCCGCCCGTGGCCAGCATCGGGTCGACCAAGATGACCGGGCCGGCCGCGAGATCACGGGGCAGCTTGCTCAGGTAGGTCTTCGGTTCGAGCGTCGCCTCGTCGCGGGCCATGCCCAGGTGCCCGACGCGCGCCTCGGGCATGATGTCCAGGATCCCGTCGATCATGCCCAGCCCGGCCCGGAGCACCGGCACCACGGTGATCATCCCGCGCACCCGGTAGCCGGTGGTCTCGGTCATCGGCGTGCGCACCGCGAAGGTCTCGGTCTCGAACGAACGCGTGACCTCGTAGACCATGAGTCCCGCGATCTGGGCCAGCGTGGCGCGGAACAGCCGGTGCGACGTGGTCACGTCGCGCATGATGGTCATCTTGTGGCGGATCAGCGGGTGATCGAAGACAACCACCCCGCCCAGGTTCGTGTCGGTCATGCGCCCAGTGTACCCCCGCCAGCCCGGCTCGTTCCTCCGCCGGGGGCGGGCGCGATCAGCCCTCGCCCGGGGGGACCGGGGCGAGAAGCACGAGGCCCGACTGGTCCGTCACGACCACGCCGCCCGGACGCTCCTTGGTGACGGCGAACGCGGCCGCGTCGCCGACGCCGAGCTTGGGCTCGAACGGAACGACCACCTCGCCCGCGCCGGGGCGGGCGACGTTGAAGACCCCGCCGTCGACCGCGTAGGTCTCGCGGGTCTTGTCGAAGATCCACAGCTGGTACTGCGCCTCGGTCGGGTTGTTGTCCGGAAGCGCCGACAGGCGGAGGAAGCCCTCCTGCAGGCGCTTGTTCCAGACGATCTCGCCCGCGCGACCCGTGGCCGCCAGTTCGCCCTGGCCCTCGAAGGGGATGATCTGCGTGTCGGGCTCGGCCTCGAGCGCCATCAGACGCTGGGCCGGCGTGGGCAGCGAAGGACGCATGGGCGACGCGGGCGGACGCAGCCAGCCGATCGCGGCCAGCACGATGGCCGCCGCCGCGGCGACCCAGCCGACCCACCCGCCCTGGGCGGGACCGGCACCGGCGGGCGCGCTCCCCGGCCCGATGCGTCCGGCGGTGGCGGGCCCGACCATTCGCTCGCCCTTGCCCTGCAGGCCTGCACGCAGCGTGCCCGGCATGTCGCCCTCGCCCGGATCGTCGGCCGCGAGCAGCAGCCCGCCGACGAGTTGCTCGAAGCCCGCCTCGTCCGGGGCCCGCGACAGCAGTTCGGCCAACTCGGCCGCGTCCGCCGGCGAGAGCTCACCGACCGCGCGGTCCGCGAGGAGGTCGAGCAGGCGTTCCTGTTCCATGGGGTTCAGCGTGCTCATGCTCCGCCCTCCCCGATGCCGTGATGCCCGGTGCCAGCGGCAGCCATGTCCCTCAATCTCTGCACCCCCCGGCGCAGCCTCGATTTGACCGTCCCGATCGGAAGATTGGTCGCCGCCGCGATCTGCGTGTGGGTCAGCCCGCCGCGGATCGCCAGCCACAACGCGTCGCGTTCGTCCGGTGGAAGTTTACTAAAGGCCTTCGTGGCCACCTCTGCGTCGGATCCCCAGGAGCCGGCCTCGAGCTGCGTTGGGGTCTTTGCCGATGGCTCGGGCGTCTTCTCCATCGAGACGGACCGACGCACCCACGCGGACCGCTTCATGTCGATCAGGCGCCGGTGGGCCACGGTCGCCACGAACGCCGGCTCCGAGCCCTTGCCCGGGTCGAAGCGGTGCGCGGAACTCCAGATGGAAACGAAGATCTCCTGCGTGGCGTCCTCGGCCTCGGTCCGCGAGTTGAGGTAGCGCATCGCCAGACGCCACACCAGGCCGCCGTACTCGTCCAGGCACGCGGCCACCGCGGTCTGGTCACCGGCCGAGATGCGTTGGAGGATCGTGCTCAAACCGGGCTGCTCCGCTCGCGGGACTTTCAAGCGTAATCAATCCGACGCCGCCGTGCGTGGAGATTCCGGAAACTTTCAAAATCCGGACTCCGGGTGCTTCCCGAAGGAAGTCCGTCCGGTCCGAGCGGGCCGGGCTTTTCTGAAAGACCCGTTCACACCAGCGGCTCATTCCGGACTTTGTCCTCCGGAGGGGATCGCCGCGCCAACACCGTGCCCACGCACGGAGGAGAGCAGACATGAACAAGACTTGCACGATGATCGCCGCACTGGGCACCGCCGCCGGCGCGGGCACTGCGCACGCGGAACTCGCCTACGCCGTGACGTCCAACCAGACGCTCGTCAGTTTCGACACCGGGGCCTCCAACGCCCTGCTGTCCGGCGTGGCGATCAGCGGGCTGATGAGCAACGAGCAGATCCGGGGGATCGACTTCCGCCCCGCCAACGGCGCGCTCTACGCGCTCGGCTCGTTCAGCAACCTCTACCGCGTCGATACCGCCACCGGTGCGGCCACCCGCGTGGGCACCGGCGCCGGCCTCCAGATCAGCGGCTCGTCGTTCGGGTTCGACTTCAACCCCGTCATCGACCGCATCCGCGTCGTCTCCGACACCGGCGTGAACTACGTGTTCAACCCCGACACGGGCTCGGCCACGCAGGTCACCAATCTGTTCTACGCCGGCGGCGATTCGAACAACGGCATGACGCCCAACGTGACCAGTTCCGCCTACACCAACAGTTTCGCCGGCACCACCAGCACCCAGCTCTACGGCATCGACACCGGGCTGGACCTGCTCGTCCGCCAGGCGAACAGCGCCGGCACGCTCGAGACCGTCGGTTCGCTGGGCGCGGACATCAGCGACTCCGTCGGCTTCGACATCTCCGGCGCCACCGGCGCGGCGTTCGCCGTGACCTCCGGCGACGGCAGCCGCTCGGTGCTCTGGTCGATCGACCTGAACACGGGGGCGGCGTCCATGATCGGCGAGATCGGGGGCGGCGCGACGCTGACCTCGTTCGCCGTCGTCCCGGCGCCGGGCGCGTTCGGCCTGCTCGCTGTCGGCACCCTGGCGGCCGCCCGCCGGCGCCGCTGATCCGGCAACACGATCCAGCCCGCGGGCCATCGGGTCCGATCGGGCGTGCGACAACAAGCCGGGCGGGTCTCTGTGGTGCAGGGCCCGCCCGGTTCTGTTTTTCGTGCGGTGCCGGTTGTGTCCGGTGCGGTCCCTCTGCCGACATTCCGGGCCGCCCCCGCGGCGGCGCACCAGAGATCCATCGCACGCCGCGGGTTTGGCCCGGAATGTCGGAAGAGCGCAAGCCCAAGAGGGACGGGTGACGGCTCTGAAGGGACGGGCCCGCCTTCCGGCGGACACCGACAACAAAAAAAGAACCCGGGCCGGTCCCCACAGGCGAGAGGGCACCCGATTCCCGTGCCCGCGCCGGCCGTTCCTCCAACGAGCCGCCGCGATCGGACCGACCCGGGTTCTGACAAGAGATACCCGGGGTGCCGGCGGCTGCCCGTGAAATCCACATGAATCGGGTATCATGTTCGCCCATGGCGTCCGCCCGGTGGAGCGGACGCACAGGAGCCCGCGTGAGCACGACCGCCCTGACCGACCGCGACCTCCGGGCCCTCGAGGCGGCCTACGACGAAGCCCGCGCCGGTCTGGCCGAGGGCGGCATCCCCATCGGATCGGCGTTGATCGGCCCCGACGGCTCCGTGGTGGCCCGGGGGCACAACCTGCGCGTGCAAACGGGCGACCCCACCGCCCACGCCGAGACGGTCTGCATCCGCAACGCCGGACGCCGTCGCGACTGGCACACGCTGACCCTCGCCTCCACCCTCTCGCCCTGCGCCATGTGCACGGGGACCGCGGTGCTGCACCGAATCCCCCGCGTGGTCATCGGCGAACACGAAACCTTTCTTGGGCGCGAGGACTGGCTGGCGGCCGAGGGCGTCGAGGTCGTGCTCGCACGCGACCCCCGCTGCGTGGCCCTGATGCGGGCCTTCATCGCCGAGCGTCCGGACCTGTGGAACGAGGACATCGGCGTGCCGCCGGCGTCCTGAGGGGCCCGGCCCCCACCGCACCGCCCCTGCCCCCCACCCACGCCCCCCGGCGGGTCACTCCTGCATCAGCGTGTCGAACGCGGGGTGTTCGATCTGCAGCGGCTCGGCCCACACCGGCAGGATTTCGACCTCGGCGTGCAGGTGGACCGGCTCGAAGAAGGTGCCGGGCAGTTCGCTGGCCCAAGGATCCTGCAGGTGGCGGAGCAGGCCGTAGGGAAGGACCACCCGGTAGGTGATGCTCCCGTCGTCTTCGGTGCGGGCCTCGGCGCGCCCCCGACCGGTGGCCGCGTCGAGGGCGCCGGGGCTCGCGTCCACGCCCGGGCGGAGGAACCCGCCCAGCGTGTCGCGCGGATCGGCCAGGAGGAACTGGTTGCTGGCCGAGAGCGGCAGCGAGCAGGCCTCGATGTCGCCCTGGGCGTACTTGAGGTGCATCATCGCCTTGGTCGGGTCGGGCTTGACCGGCTGGTTGAAAACCGCGCCGCGGACCTCGATCTCGACCTCCGAGCCCGGATCGATCCCGGCGAAGAAGGCCCGGCGGGAATCGACCTTGGTCAGGCCCACGCGGAGGATGGCCCCGTTCGGATGGCCCGCCCCCAGGTCCAGGCGGGTGCCGCCCAGGGCGAGGTACACGCGGATGTTCGAGTCGTCCAAGGGGTCGCCGCCCAAGGGCGCGGCGTAGGCCCGCGTGCCGCTGCGCTCGACCAGACGCCCGTCGCGATGCCACCGGACGGTGACGGTCGGCTCGACGGTGTCGTCGGCGAGCAGCATGGTGCGGGCGGCGGGCTCGGGGTCCGTGCCGGTCACGCCCGGAGCCTGGGGCTCCGGCGCGATCTGAGGCCGGGTTTCCGAGGGTTGGCCCGACGCGGTCCCGGCGTCCGAGAACGCGGGGATCGCCCCGGCGGAGCAGAAAAACACGGAAACGGCGACCAACGGGCGGCTGGGCATGGCACATTCTTCGGTTGGCGTCCGGTGGGGTTGCGGTCGAACTGCAACCGGGACACGCCTTGGCACGGATAAGACGGGCCTTTCCATGGCGCGTTCTGCGTCGAAGTACCCAGAGAGGATCACAGCATGGCGTCTATCCGCAACGCGTCCCGCACGGGCGTGCTTTCCGTCACCCTTGCCGGTCTGAGCCTCGTGGCGGGCCTGGCGATCGCCCACGACCCCGACCTGCGCAAGCTCGAGGACAAGCAGCCGCCCGTCTTCGGCGACATCTATCGCCTGGGCGACCCCGTGCCCCGCTCGGGCGGGTTCGACGCTTCGGGGATGACGCTGCTCTCTCAGATCCCGCTGAACAACTTCCCAGGCGTGGCCAGGGCCTCGGGCAACGACTGCTGGGGGTACGTGTCCCCGTCGGGGCGCGAGTACGCGATCATGGGCCTGCAGGGCGGGTTCGGGTTCGTGGAAATCACCAACCCGACCAACCCGGTGATTGTGGCCACCATCCCCGGCCCCTCGTCGGACTGGCACGACGTCAAGGTGGTCGGCAGCGTCGCCTACGGCGTGTCCGAGGGCGGCGCGGGCATCCAGGTCATGAACATGGCCAACATCGACAACGGGCAGGTCACCCTCGTCCGCAACTGGACCAGCGGGGGTTACTCGACCACCCACAACATCGTCACCAACGAGGACAACGGGAGCCTCTGGATCTGCGGCGCCAACATCGGCAACGGCGGGCTGATCAAGATCGATCTTACCAATCCCACCCTGCCCTCCTTCGACGGCGGCTGGACCCAGATGTACGTCCACGACGCCCAGGTCGTGACCTGGGACAACGGCCCGCTGGCCGGGCGCGAACTGGCCTTCTGCCTGGCCGGGTTCAACACCGGCATCACCGACACGGGCCTTCGCATCGTCGACGTGACCAACCCCAACAGCCCGCAGGTGCTCTCGACGCTGTTCTACCCGGGGGCGCAGTACGCCCACCAGGGCTGGCTCAGCGAGGACCGCCGGTTCCTTTACCTCAACGACGAGCTGGACGAGGGCGCGACGGTCTCCGTGACCACCACCCGCGTGATCAACGTCGAGGACCCGACCAACCCCTACCTCGTGAAGACCTTCACGACCGGTCTCGCGTCGATCGACCACAACCTGTACACCCACAACGGCCTGATCTTCCAGTCCAACTACCGCTCGGGCCTGCGCGTCTTCGACGCCCTCGACCCCGCGAACCCCTCCGAGCTGGCCTACTTCGACACCTACCCGGGCTCGGACAGCGCCGACTACAACGGCGCGTGGTCGAACTACCCGTACTTCCCCTCGGGCACGATCATCGTGTCGGACATCGAGCGCGGCCTGTTCGTGCTGCGCCTCGACGCCGAGCCGGCGGCCGTGGCCGTGTCGGTCCCGCAGAACTCGGCGCCCGAGGTGATCGATCCCGCGGGCGGCGATCCCATCACCGCCCACGCCGTGGCCCGGTCGTCGTCGAACCCGCTCGCGTCGGTCGAGCTGATGGTCGACTCGGGCTCGGGCTTCCAGCCGGTGCCGGCGACCGACAACGGCGACGGCACTTTCACCGCCGTCTTCCCGCCCGTGGCCTGCGACAGCACCGTCCGCGCCTACTTCCGCGCCACCGCCGCGGGTGGGCAGGAGGCGTTCTTCCCGGGCGATGCCCCGGGTGAGACCTTCTCCTTCACCGTCGCGTCCGATGTCGTCGAACTCTTCGCCGACGACTTCTCCACCAACCAGGGCTGGACGCCCGGCGTGGCGGGCGACACCGCGACGACCGGCATCTGGACCCGCGTCAATCCCGTCGGCACGGCCGCCCAGCCGGGCGATGCGCTGTTCGGGAACTTCTGCTACGTGACCGGACAGGGCGCCAACGGCGGCGGCCTGGGCGACAACGACGTGGACAGCGGGCGCACCACGCTGCTCTCGCCCGCCTTCTCCCTCGCCGGGGAGAGCGCCGACACCACGATCAGCTACTGGCGCTGGTACTCGAACTCCGCCGGCGCCAGCCCGTTCGCCGACGTGTTCACCGTGGACATCAGCAGCAACAACGGCCAGACCTGGACCAACGTCGAGACCGTCGGCCCGGACGGGCCCGAGGTCAGCGGCGGGTGGTTCAAGCACAGCTTCCGCCCGGCGGACTTTGTGAACCTGACCAACCAAGTCCGCCTGCGGTTTGTCGCGTCCGACCTGGGCTCGGGCTCGATCGTCGAGGCGGCCGTGGACGGCGTGCGGATCGAGCGGTTCGACTGCGTGGACCCCAACCCCGGCTGCTCGCCGGCGGATCTGGCCGAGCCCTTCGGCACGCTGAACTTCTTCGACCTGGCGGCCTACCTGGCCCTGTTCAACGCCAACGACCCGGGCGCGGACCTGGCCAGCCCATTCGGCACGCTGAACTTCTTCGACATCTCGGCGTACCTGAGCGGTTACAACGCCGGCTGCCCGTAAGCGTTCGGTTATCCGCCCCGAACATGCCCCACCCAGCACCCCCGTCAGGGGGTTTTTTTTGCAGAAGTGTGGGCCGGCCACCGAGTTTGTGCGGGGATCTTCCGGGGGTCCTCGGTACCATGGATTTCACCCCTGGAACGGGCGGAAACGCCCGGGGGGGGCATGGGTGCCGGGCGCCGGGCGGGAGACCCGGTGCGGACCGGCCACTGAACCGAGGAACCGAGGGAGATCGTCATGAAGAACCGATTTGTCATCGCCGGCGGGCTGACCGCCGCCATCATCGTCTCGGCCGCGAACGCGGGCGGGCCTATCGAGTGGGCGACCGCCGCGGACGGCGATTGGGGCGTGCCAGCGAACTGGACGCCCGCCAGCGTCCCCGGGATGAACGACGCGGTGCTGCTCGGCCTGAGCGGGCCGTACACCGTGACCGCCGCGGTGAGTCAATCGGCCGCGTCGATCTCGATCACCAACCCGCAGGCGATCCTCCGCGTTTCGGGGTTCAGGACGCTGAGCGTGTTCGGTGACGTGTTCAACGACGGGCTGATCGTGGTCAACTGGAACGGGATCAACACGACCACAAGGATGCGCTTCGACGCCTCGGCCACGCTCGACGGCGGCGGCACGCTCCGACTGGCGAACTCGAACACCGCGGCCGAACTGGGCGCCCTCGCCGGCATGGTGGTGACCCACGGCGCGAACCATACGATCGACGGACGCGGCCGCATCACCGCGGAACTGATCAACAACGGGACCATCCGGGCCAATGACCCCGCCTCCGCCCTCGTCCTGACGACAGGGGACAAGATCAACAACGCCCAGATGATCGCCGAGAACGGGGCGACGCTCGATGTGACCTCCATCACGATCGACCAGTCGGGTGGCGGCACGATGACCGCCTCCGGCGCGATGAGCGTGGTGTCGCTTTCGAACGCGACCGTCCGCGGCGGGGTCGTGGAGGGCGCGGCGGGCGGGGTGGTCCGCGTGGCCAGCAACTCCACCGCCGACGACGCCGAGTTCCGCGGTCAGAGCGAGGTGGCCGGGTTCCGGACGCTCACCATTGAAAGCGGGATCGCGAACAACGGCGTGCTGACCGTGAACCCGACGCTCATCAACACATCCACCAGCATCCTGCTGACCGACGGAGCGAACATCACCGGTACCGGCACGGTCGTGCTCTCGACCCCCGGTACTACTTCGGAGCTTCGTTCGACCGGCGCCGGCGTGCCCATCCACGGCGCGAGTCACACGATCCGGGGGCGTGGCTTGATCTCCGCGGTGATGATCAACGCCGGGGCGATCCGGGCGGACGTGGCCGGTCAGGATCTCATCCTCAGCACGCAGGACAAGACGAACACCGGACTCATGCGGGCGGAGAACGGGGGCACGCTGGAGATGCAGTCGATCATTATCTCGCAGGTTGCACCAGGATCCATCGCGGCGGTCGGCGCAGGCAGCACCGCCGAACTCGCCGGCGTGAGCATCTTCGGCGGCTCCCTGGGCGCGACCAACGGCGGGCTCGTCAGTGTGGCGCTCAGCTCGTCCGTCGCCGACCTGACCATGTCGGGTCCGTCGCAGATCCAGGGCTTCCGAACACTCGACGTATCCGGAACGCTGGTGCACAACGGCGTGATGACGGTCAACCCGGCATTGATCAACACAACCACCGGGGTGCGCTTCGCCGACGGCTCGCTGCTGACGGGCAACGGGCGGATCGTGCTCTCCAACAACAGCGTGACCTCGCTGGTCAGCTCGACCTCGGGATCGTTCACCCAGGATGCCGATCACACCATCGAGGGCCGCGGGCGGATCAGCGCCGCGATGACCAACAACGGCGCGGTGCGCGCCAACCAGGCGGGCCTGCCGATGGAGATCGAGGGCGCCGCCAAGACCAACAACGGCCTGATGCGCGCCGAGTCTGGCGGCATCCTGAACCTGCTGACGACCACGATCGACCAGGGGCCCAACGGCCGCATCGTAGCCGATGGGGTGGGATCGTCGGTCGACCTGACCAACTCCACCGTCAACGGGGGCACACTCGAAGCATCGAACGGCGGACTGGTCCGGGTTCTGAACGGCAACGGCACGGTGGCTGGGACCGCAATCAGCGGCCGGGTCGACATCAGTGGGTTCCGGGCGCTGAGCGTCGGCGCCTCCACCGTCAACAACGGGCTGATCACCGTCAACTCCGACGGGATTAACACGAGCACCTTCCTGCGATTCACCGGGGATCACACCCTCGGCGGCAACGGCACGATCCGGCTGGCGAACACCAACAGCACCGCCACGATCGACGCCGACATCGGCGTGACGCTCGCCACGCTCGGGGCCGGTCAACGCCTCGAGGGCATCGGGCGGGTCTCCGTGCCCCTGGAGATGCGCGGCACGCTGGCACCGGGCCTCTCGGTCGGCACGCTCAACGCGACGCAATCGATCGAGATGACCCCCACCGCCACCTTCGAGGCCGAGGTGTCCGCGCCCGAGACCGCCGACAGGCTCGCGTCCACGTCCGAGTTCGTCGCCGACGGCACGCTGGACGTCCGATTCATCGACGGCTTCAACCCCGCCGCCTACTGGGGCGCCACCATCGTCACCGCGACCCAGGGCGTGAGCGGGCGGTTCGACACCATCCTCGCGCCCGTGCCCGCGGACAGCCGCCTGGCCGTCCGCGCCCGCTACCTGCCCGACGAGATCCGCATCGGCGCGGTGTGCAAGCCGGACATCAACTTCGACGGCCAGCTCAACTTCTTCGACATCTCCGCGTTCATCGCCCTTTACAACGTGCAGGACCCCGACGCGGACGTCGCCGCGCCGTTCGGGGTGTGGAACTTCTTCGACATCGCCGCTTACATCGGCCAGTACAACGCCGGTTGCCCGTAACCGAGCACCCGAACACACTGCAATCAGTCAGTGACCCGCGTCGGATCTGAACGATCCGACGCGGGTTTTCTCTTGGACCTGCAGGAATAAACCCCCGGAATGACGCCCCAATCTGATAGGGTGGACCGGGCGGGCCTCCACGCACAGGGCCCGCGGCACAGGAACCGGGAGAGAGAGGAACACGTCATGCGCACCATCATTCTCACCGCGGCCGCGCTTGCGGCCATGTCGGGCACGGCCTCGTCGCAGGTCATCCAGTGGAACAACAACGCGGGCGGGTCGTGGAACACGCCGGCCAACTGGCTCCCGGCGGACGTGCCCGACACGGCGCTCGAGGCCGCGTCCATCGCCATCCCGGGCGGGTACACGGTCGTCTTCGACCTGAGCGTCAACCCGCTCGGGGGGCTGTCCATCCTCAACCCCGCGGCCACGCTGGAGATTCAGGCCGGACGCAACCTTCGGATCGACGGGCCGACGATCAACGACGGGCTCCTGCTCGTCAATCCGACCAACGCCGGCGCCGTGACCGACCTGGGTTTCGACGCGCCGATCGCCCTGCTCACGGGCGGAGGGACCATCCGGCTCTCGGGCGTGTCCACCCGGGCCCGCCTGACCACCGGAACCGGCGCCACGCTCGACCACGGTGCGAATCACACGATCGAGGGCTTCGGCCTGATCGTCGCCGACATGACCAACGCCGGAACGGTGGGGGCCAACGAGCCGTCCCAGACGCTGGCGCTGAACAACTCGGTGATCGCAAACTCCGGACGCCTGGCGGCGATAAACATGGGCCTGCTGGACATCAACACGTGCACCATCACCCAGACGGGTTCGGGCGACCTGACGGCCGACGGCGGGAGCCTGCGGCTTGCGTCGACGAGCGTGACGGGAGGAACAATCGACACGCTGCCGGGCGGTGACACCGTCTTCGATGGCCACGTCACGCTGACCGACGTGACGCTCAACGGGCCGACTATCGTGAATGCGGGCCTGAATCTCGAACTGTTCGGCGGGCTGACCAACAACGGCACGCTGGGCATCAACCCGACCAACGGGGGCGCGGTCACGAGCCTCATCGCCAAAGAATCTCTGACCATCGATGGGGCGGGCACCGTCCGGCTGAGCGGGGTCTCGACCCGGTCCCAGGTTGCGACCGAGGCGCCCGCCGTGCTCACGCTCCCCGCGTCGCAGACGATCGAGGGGTTCGGACGCATGGTGGTCGAGATGATCAACCTGTCCGACGTCGAGGCCGACGCGGCAGCCCAGATCCTCCTGCTCGACGGGTGCGTGATCGACAACCGCAACCGGCTCGGGGCGGTCAACGGCGCCACGCTCGACATCAACAACAACACCATCGACCAGACCGCGGGCGGGCAGATCGAGGCCGACGGGGGCACGGTCCGGATCGCCGGGACCGCGATCGCGGGGGGATCGATCGACACGATGAACGGCGGCTCCACGATCTTCGACGGGGCCGCGGACCTGAGCGGCGTCTCGCTCAACGGGCCCGCGACCGTCAACGCCGGGCTGACCATCAATGTTTTCGGCGGCCTGACCAACAACGGCACGCTCGAGATCAACCCCGTCAACGGCGGCGCGGTCACCAGCCTGGTCCTCAAGGAGCCGGTCTCGATCGACGGCACGGGCACGGTCCGGCTCGGCGGGTTCAGCACCCGCTCGCAGGTCCTCACCGACGTCGGGGGATCGCTCACCCTGCCGCCCTCGCAGACCATCGGCGGCTTCGGCCGGATGGTCGTCGAGATGACCAACAACTCGATGATCAGCGCCGACGTGACCGGCCAGACGCTGTTCATCGATCAATGCATGATCACCAACAACGGCACGATCGAGGCCATCAACGGGGCGACTCTCGACGTGAACTCATCGACGATCGCGCAGGCCCCGGGCGGACGCACCACCGCCGACGCGGGCACCGTGCTGCTGGCGAACACGGATGTCGAGGACGGCTCGCTCGAGTCGGCCAACGGCGGCACCCTCCGCTTCGATGGCCCCGTGTCCCTCACGAATGTGACCATTGACGGACCGAGCGCGCTGAACGCGGGCCTGAGCCTGGACCTGTTCGGTTCGCTGACGAACAACGGCACGCTGACCATCAACACCACCGCCGGCGGCGCGGTCACGAGCCTGTTCGCGCGGGAGTCGCTGGCCGTGAACGGGACCGGCACGCTGCTGCTCAACGGTTTCTCAACCCGCGCCCAGATCACGACCGATGCGGGCGTGGTCCTCACACTCCCGGCCTCCCAGGTCGTCCGCGGCTACGGGCGGATCGTCGCCGCGATCGACAGCAACACCAGCATCGCCGCGGACGTGGATGGCCAGACCATCTTCATCGACCAGAGCACGATCAGCAACAGCGCTTCGCTCGCCGCGACCAACGGAGCGACGCTCGACGTCAACAGCTCGATGATCACACAGACCCCGGCCGGCAGGCTCGAGGCCGACGGCGGCACGGTGCTGGTTGCCGGATCGACCGTCGCCGGGGGGCGCATCGAGAGCGACAACGGCGGCGCGGTCCGATTCGACGGCAGTTCCACGATCGACGGCGTGACGATCGGCACGGACGTGACCGTCGTGACCGGGGTTGCACTGACGGCCCGGACCGCGCTGACGAACCACGGGACGCTGGCGATCAACCCGAACAACGGCGGCGCGGTCACGAACCTGGTGATCGACGAGTCCCTGACCCTCGACGGCACGGGCACCGTGCACCTGGGCGGCATCACGGTACGATCTCAGATCATCGGCGATCCGGCCGACACCCTGACCCAGGGGCCCGACCATACCATCTCGGGCATCGGGCGGATCCTCATCCCACTGACCAACCACGGCACGATCGCCCCCGGGAGTTCGGTCGGTCGTCTTGAGTCGTTCGAGCCGATCGGGTTCACCGACACCGCGGTGCTCGACGTCGAGGTGCGGGCCGACGAGGACGCCGACCTCATCGACAGCTCCTCCACCTTCCACGCCGACGGCACGCTGCGGGTCACCTACATCGACGGGTTCGACCCGACCGCCTACTGGGGCGCGAGTATCGTGACCGCCGACGCCGGGGTGACGGGGCGGTTCGACGCCATCGACGCCCCCGTGCCCGCCGACGACCGCCTGGCCGTCCGCGTGCGCTACCTGCCCGACGAGATCCGCATCGGCGCGGTCTGCAAGCCGGACATCAACTTCGACGGTCAGCTCAACTTCTTCGATATCTCCGCCTTCATCGCGCTCTACAACGTGCAGGACCCCGACGCGGACGTCTCGGCCCCGTTCGGCGTCTGGAACTTCTTCGACATCGCCGCCTACATCGGACAGTACAACACCGGCTGCCCGTGACGCCCGGGCGATCCCACGCCTCGCCTCGGCGGCCCGCTCCGGCGGGCCGCCTTCATTTTGTGCGTGCGCCCACGTCAGTCCGCCGGCTCGAACCACACCGACAGCGTCGCGAAGCCGGCGTTCTCGAAGTACTCGACGCCGATGGCGGTCGGCTCGTCGCCATCGACCATGAAGTCCGCGGCGTCCTCGGTCGGGCCGTGGATGTCCCAACGCTCGATCAACAGCTCGCCGTTGATCGACACGCGGATCCCGTCGTCGCTGCGTGTGCGGACCCGCCACCGCCCGGGGGGCAGGTCGATCGTCCCCGCGGCGATGAGCCCGAACCGGTCGGGGGCGTCGACCTCGAGCGCGGACCGGACGCTCGACGGGCCGCCGGAGCCGAAGGGCAGATCGAGGGAATCGACGCCGATCGCGTCGATCGAGGCGACCTCCGCCCGCCAGGCGTCGAGATCCGACAGCGGATCGTTCGTCCACGCCCACGCCCGGACCGACCATGACGCGCGGACGAACCGGCCCGCGATCGGGCGCGACCAACGCCCGACCCGGACGGTGCCGGTGTAAGTCGAAACCGCCCGATCGGCGTGCGGCGTGACCCGGACCCGCCAGGGGCGCCAGCCTTCGGTGCCTTCGGGGCGCAGCAGCTCGGCGTCGGCTCCCTCGATGGTCACGACCGGCGTATCGGCGGCCTGTACGGGCGGGTAGATCTCAAACGTGTCCGCGTCGGGCGTGCGGGCGTGCTCGCGGAGGAGCGGGGTCAGGAAATCCCACGGCCCCCACGGGCCGACAACGATCCATTCGCGCCCGGGCGGGTGCACCCGCTCGGGCACGTCCGGCGTCGGACCCAAGTCGAGCGAGCGGACCGAAGCGGAGTCGAACGACGCTCCGGCCGACGACCCGATCGCCAGGCCCGCTTCCCCGCGGATGTCCCACGAGTTGTCCGATTCGCCGGCGGCGTTGCGCCCGACCCTCGGTCCCTCGTAGTCGGGCGCCTCGCCCAGGTCCTGCACCTCGATGCCGATCAGCCCGGGGGCGGGAATCTCTCCGAACGGGTGGTCCGGGTTCATCTCGAACCGGTTGTCGGCCACGACATTGAGGGTCACGCCTCGGTAGCCCGCGCGCACGCCGTGCTTGGCGAGCAGCCCACGGTCGTGGTCCCACCACAGTCGCACGCCCACCTTGTTGTTGACGAACGCGTTGCGGGCGATGACGTTGCCCGACCCGTGCTCGATGTTGATCCCCCCGCGTTCCGCCCCGTATGCCCGGTCCCCGTTGCCGACGAACCGATTCCCCGCGATCACGCTGTCCCGCGAGTAGCCGCCCCACACGCCGCAGATCGCGTTGCCCTCCAGCAGGTTGCCCACGATCGCATTGCCCTGAGAGAAGGTCATCTCCAGCCCGTGCGCCGGTGCGAACGACAGGTCGTTGCTGATGAACCGGTTCCCGGCGTTCCCCCACGGCCCGTTCTGAACCTTCTCGACCGCATCGTTCCCGCCGAAGCCGAAGATCCCGTCGCCCGAGTGCGTCGCGGAGTTGGCGATGATCCGGTTGTCCCGGCACGCCTCGAACATCAGGATCCCCGCCGAGTCCTGCCCGCGGTTGTAGACGCCCTCGACGTGGCCGCGGACGCAGAAGTCAAAGCGGTTGTCGCGGATCTCATTCTCGCTGGCCCGCCACATCGCCAGGCCCCAGCCCGAGAGAAACGACGCGTCGGACCCCGACACACTGCTCCCGTTCGTCGCGTCGAGCACGATGCCGTTCTGACCCCGTCGGACGGTCACACCCTGCAGCGACACCTTCTCGCTGTCCTCGACCCACACGGCCGCTCCGTAGTTGGTCAGCCACTCGTTCCCGTCGTTCTTGTGCGGCCACAGCCAATCGCCCGCCCCCTCGCGCGTCGCCGTCGAGGTCAGGCGCTGACGCCACAGGTCCGTCAACGCGGCGTTCTCGATCCGCAAGCCGTCCGCGTCCCGCGCCAGGATGCCCACGCGGAAGCCACGGACACTCGCGTTGATGATCTCTACACCTTCGTGGCCCTCGACCACGATGCCCGTGCCGGCCAGCGTGTCCCAGCCGGCGCCGTCGCCCGCGCCTTCCGCCAGCCACCGGTCCAGCCCGTCTCGCCCGATCAGGACGGACCCAGGCTCGAATACCAGGCGCACGCCGTCAGCGGCGACGCGGATGACCCCGTCGCCCGCCTCATCCGTGATGACGGTCCCGGGCGGGATGACCACCCGGCAGGACTCGGTGATGACCACGTCGTCCCGGTCAACGACGATCTCGGGGAGCCGGGCATCGCCCGGCTGGTGCGACAGGGCGAACGCCAGAACCGGCCATGCGAGCATGGGGCCTCCTTCGGGTGCAATGCGGGCGACAGGAATCGAACCTGCACGGGTTGCCCCACGGGAACCTAAATCCCGCGCGTCTGCCAGTTCCGCCACGCCCGCTGTCGGCCGCTTCCCGCGGCCCGGATCCGCACGCCGGCGCGTCGGATCCCGGGATTGTTGCCCGCCCGCTGCGACCAATCCCCCGATTCTTCGGCCCGAAACACGGGCCCGGACCGATATCATGCACTCAGACCTGCACTTACCGCCCGCCCAGGGCACCCGACGGGGAGGTTTCCGATGCGATTCCGCGACCAAGTGGCCCTGACCCTCCCCGCGCTGATCCTGCGCCTGACCCTCTGCCTGATCTTCGCGTGGGCCGGCCTGGGCAAGATCCTCGGCGAAACGACCGTTACGGGCGACAGCGCCGCCCGGCTC
>TARA_R110000782_G_scaffold12913_3_pt1 | contig 47288 bp, 41 predicted proteins | sample TARA_R110000782 | Tara Oceans TARA_R110000782 (sample SAMEA4397859) | marine metagenome | biome: Polar Biome; feature: [SRF] surface water layer (ENVO:00010504); material: water (ENVO:00002006), including particulate matter (ENVO:01000060) such as... | depth 5 m | reverse complement strand
GTTCGTGCCGTAGCGGACGGGGATCGATCCGACAAACCGCTGCGGGGTGCGGAGAGTCTGATTGAGGTAGACCCCGGTCGCGGCCCGCTCGGCGGCGATCTGTTCGTTGGTCCATCGGCGTTGGACCGTCAGGCTCACCGTGCCGTGCCCCAGGAATCCTTCGCGGGCGTTGGGGCGCATCGGGCCTTCGAGGGTGTCCTTGTCCTCGGTGGTCTGCAGCCGCCACTGCTCGCCCCAGGGCGTGACCACGAAAAGCGCGGCCCGGCCGAGCACGAGATCGATGCCGGCCTGGGCCGGCGCCTCCGCCCGGTTGCCCGCGGTGACCACGGCGTCGTACGCGTTGTCCTGGGCGTTGCGTTCGAGCGTGATGCGGACCGGCTCCGGGCCCGTGTTGTTGGCGGGCTTCCGCGTGCCGGTCAGGACGGTCCGTCCGGCGAGGAAGGCCTTCATCCGCTCGAACTCGGCCTTGCGGGCCGCCCGCTCGGCTTCGAGCCTGGCAATCGTCGCGGCGTGCACGGTCGGATCGCGGCGCAGCGTCACGGCCCGCGGTTCCGGCCAGAGCTTTGGGAAGTGGGCGGTGCCCGACACGACGGGCTTGTCCGGCGGGCCGTCGATCGAGAGCCGGACCACGCCCGACACGTCCTGCTGCCCCGCGGGTTCCGTCGCCGGGCCGATGTTCAGGACGAAGCGGACGGCGTCGGTGCGTGCGCCCGCGGCCTCGGTGTCGCCGCGCATGGGCAGCACGAGTACCGGGGCCAGCACGCTCGGACGCTGGGGCGACTGGTCGAGCACGAGCGTGCCGTCGACGCTCTGCTCGGGGTTGTCGAAGCGCAGGGCGATCCGCCAGGCGTCGGCGCCGTCCGCGGCGAGCACGATATCGCCCTGGCGCAGCAGATCGCTCAGCGCGACGATGCGCTGGCGCATCCGCTCGACCATCTTCGCCTCGTGGGCGGCGGCCGCCTCGGCGAGGGTCTGGCCCGACGGAACCTTGGCGAATCGCTGGACCGGCGCCCCGGGCTGCTCGGGCGCGAGTTCGAGAGTGTCGCCGGAACGGGTCGTCCGGTAGTTCGTGGTGGCGCCCTGCGCGGTGACGAGACTGAGGCGCCCGGCGTCGAGGACCTTGTAGGAGACGGTGGTGGTGCCCGATCCGGCACGGGTGAGCATGGCCTGGGCGTCTTTGAGGAACTCGACGCCGGCCAGCGGACCGTCGGAGATGGCCATCCAGGTGCCGGTGAGCTGATTCGCCCCCGAGACGGACCGGCCGTCGAGGGGGACCGAGGTGTCCGCGGCGGACGGAGCGGGGTCCGACCCTCCGCCGCAGGCGGCCAGGGTCCCGGTTGTCACAACAACAGCGGACAGCACGATCGGGCGCAGGAATGGCATGACGCGTCTCCCGGCGAGCCGTCGGTCGGGAGACGGGCTCGTCCGGTGGTAGATGCGGGGGCGGCGCGGGATGCCGCAGGGGATTCCGGGATTATTGTCCGGATCACACCGCGTCCATGGCGGCCAGAATGGCTTCGAGATCGTCGGGGACCCGGATCGGGCGGTTGGCGACGGAGCCGGTCGTCGGCTCGGGGGGCTGCTCGCTCAGCCACGCCTGGGCCTTTTTGGTGGGCAGGCCGGTGTGGTAGCGGACGGTCACGTCCGGGTCCTTGAGCTGATGACCGGTGAGGATGCAGACAACCGTCTCAGTGGGCTTGATAATCCCCTCTTCGAGCAGCATGCGGGCGCCGGCGACGGACGCGCCGCTGGCGGGCTCGCAGCCGAAGCCGTGGCGGCCGACCAGAGACTTGTGCTCGACGATGGTGTCGTCGTCGGCCGTGCGGACGACGCCGTTCATCGCGTCGAGCGCGCGGAGGGCTTTGGAGAGATTGACCGGGCGGTTGATCTCGATGGCGCTGGCGACGGTGCGGGCGTTCTCGCGGGCCTCGTCCATGCGGTGGTACTCAGCCCCGACCTTCGCCCGATCGTAGCGGCCGCTGTTCCACCGCACGCCCAGGTGGTTGTAGACCTGATCGAGCGTGCGGGCGCCGTGGGCGTTGATGACGGCCAGACGCGGCAGGCGGTCGATCAGGCCCAGTTCACGCAGCTCGATGAACGCCTTGCCGAAGGCCGAGCAGTTGCCCAGGTTGCCGCCGGGCACGATGATCCAGTCGGGCACTTCCCAGCTCAGCCCCTCGAGCACGCGGAGCATGATCGTCTTCTGGCCCTCGAGCCGGAACGGGTTGACCGAGTTCATCAGGTACACGCCCTTGCCGGACGCGTACAGGGCCTTGTCCTCGGCGATGGCCCGCACGCGTTTGAGGCAGGCGTCGAAGTCGCCGGCGATCTGCAGGGTGGTGGCCCCGTAGTCGAGCGCCTGGGAGAGCTTGCCGAAGGCGATCTTGCCGTCGCCGATGAACACGAACGCCTTGAGGCCCATCTGGGCGGCGTACATCGCCAGCGAGGCCGAGGTGTTGCCGGTCGATGCGCAGGCGCAGCGGGTGGCCCCCACCATCCGGGCGTGGGTGAACGCGGCGGTCATGCCGTTGTCCTTGAACGAGCCGGAGGGGTTGTAGCCCTCGTACTGCAGGAAAAGCCGTCCGCCGGACTTGACGTCGTAGCCCAGGTGCTTTCCGAGCGCGTCGGCCCGCTGCAGGTTGGTCCGGCCCTCGCCGAGCGTGACGATGTCGGACGCGCCGCCGGGGGCGTGCGTCCAGAACGGCAGGAGCTCGCGGAATCGCCACACACCCGAGAAATCGAGCATGGACTCGGTGGCCCCCGTGTCGCCCGCGGCCACGCGGGGGCCGACGGTGCTCCCGCGTCGGTCGAACAGCGCGAAGGACCTGTCGGCCTTTGGCCAGCCGGCGCCCCAGTCGTACGCGATGTCGAGCAGTTCGGCGCAGTCGGGGCAGGCGGTGAGGATCTCGCCCACGCCGAAGGAGGCGGCGCAGTCCGGGTTGAGGCAGTGCTGGCGGGCGACGGGCTGGCTGGGGGCGGTCATGGGCGGATCGTACGCGGCGGGGCGCACGCGCCCGGGTATGCTGGGGTGATGGAACCATCCGACCGTGCCTATCTGAGCATCCTCTCCTGGCCCGACGGGTTTATGCACGCCGACCGGGTCGAGTCGCTCGTGCTCGCGGCCGGGATGGACCCGTACGACGCGGGCCAGATGGCCCGGCGGCCCACCCCGAAGATCGTGCAGATGTTCGACGCCGCGCTGCGAGACGAGGTGCTCGGCGTGCTCCACGAGCGGGGCGTGATGGCCCTGGCCCCCACAAGGTCGCAGATGGCCTGCCATCCCGCTCCGGAGTCGCCGGGGTTCGTCACCCGGTTCAGCGGCAGCCCGCCCCGCGGCTTCGCGGTCCACACGCGCGACGGCGGGGCGTGGACCTTCCGGCCCGAGGACGTCCGGCTGGTCGTCGCCGGCAAGGTCCGGCGGGTGGGGCGCGTCACGCGCCACGCCAGCCCCTTCGACCCCGGCTACGCCGTGGACCGGTCGGATCGGGTCTCGTCGCAGGCGCTCGACCTGGCGATCCGGGCCGACGCGGCCATGGACGAGCCGGCGGGCTGGGGGATGAACACGTCGCGGAACACCCGCGCGGTCGAGACCATCGACCTGCACATGGTGGTCGACGGGCGCGGGCGCGTGGTCCGCCTGGCGGGCGGGTCCGCACGGATCCGGCTCGACACGGAGCCGGACAGACGCCCCTCGCTGATCGACGCGCACCGGCCGGTGGACGATCTCAAGGGCTGGATCCCCGACGCGGTCTTCGACGAGTGGTTCCCCAACTTCAACACGCCCGGAGACGTTGAGGCGGTCGCGGCCCGGGCCGGGCAGTCCTCGAGCCGCCTGAATCCGGTCGCGTTCGATTTCTATTCCGTGTGGGTGGCGATGCTGGACCGGGCGGTGCGGGGGTGGTGAGGAACGGGGCCAAACGGGACTGGATCGCCCGCACGCCAAAGTGGGCGCTGCTGCTCGGGTTCTGGATCGCGCAGGGCATCGTGCTGTACTTCGTGCAGGGTTTGCTGTACGTGACCCAGTCCGAGGTGGAAGGCTTCTCCACCAGCAAGCTGCCCGACGGGACCATCGTTGGCCAACGCGAGCACCAGATGCTCGGCGAGTGGCCGACCTGGGAGCGGTACGCCGGCCTGCTGACCACGACGGAGTTCATCCTCTGGATGTCGGGAGGGATCGCCGCGATCACCTTGGCGCAGGCGGTCTTTGTCTGGCCGGTGCGCCGGCCGGGCGCGATGGGGCCGAAGGGCAAGGGCGTGCGCACCAGCCTGTGCGTGGCGGGTGCGGCCATCGGCACGCTGGTGCTCGCGGCGGTGGCCGCGCTGTACGGCCTGGCGGACGAGTACGACCATTGGTCGGCACAGGCCATTGACGACCTGCCGGTGCCGCGGCTGGCGGTGGTCGCGGCGATCGTGGGCACGGGCTGGCTGGTGGCCACGCCGCTGCTGGTCGCGTTCGTGCAGGGCGGGCAAAGAGAGACCGTGCTCGCCCGGCTCAGCCGGCGCCTGCTGCTGGGCACGATGGTCGAAGTCGCGCTGCTGATCCCGCTGGACGTGATGGTGCGGCGCAAGACCAGCTGCTATTGCTGGGCGGGGACCTACTGGGCCCTGACGGTGTGCGGCGCTGTGGGCGTGTTCGCGCTGGGGCCGGCGGTGTTCCTGCCTCTGGCGGCGCGGCGTCGCAAGCCGTGGTACGCAGGCCGCTGCGCCGTGTGCGGCTACGACATGGCGGGGCGGATGGACGCGCCGAAGTGCCCGGAGTGCGGGACGGGGTGGCGCTCGTGAGCGCGTGCGGGCCGGTCAGGGACGCGTCGAAGAGATGAGCCTGCTGCGCCGGACCACGATGAGCACGCAGCCGACCGCCCAGACCACCACGCCCAGCCCGAGGATCACGCCGGCCGCGATGTTGGTGTTGCGGTCGCCGAAGAGCATGGGGCCCATCGGATTCATGGCCGTGGTCATGCCGCCGCCGGTACGCTGGATGCGGGTCTCGTCGTCCTCGTACTGATCCAGTTCGTACTCGAAGTTGAACGGGTCCTGGTACGCCGCGTTGAGCAGGCTCTGGAAGTGGGTGACGTAGACGAGGTTGGCCGGGTCGGACGCGGAGTCGATGCCGACGGCGTCGAACGCCTCGATCGCGTTGTTGAGCGTGAATCCCGGCCCCGATCCGATCTCGGCCCCCGACGCGTCCGTCATGACCCAGGCGGGGTCGGACGCGTCGGCCCAGGTGATCTTCACGGCCCGATCGGCGCCGGTGAGGTCGGCGACGATCGTGCCCGAGTCGGCGGGTCCGTTCCAGTCGCCCACCACGTCGACGGCGACGCTGATGGCGAAGTCGGCCTTGCTCGTGAACACGCCGCGCTCGGGGTCGAAGGTCTGCTCGGGCCCGAAGCTGAAGCTGGCGGTATAGCCGTCCATGCCCATGGCGGCGGTGCGTGCCACGCCGAAGGAGAACACGGTGTAGAACGCGACCAGCGCCACCGTGCTGGCGAGGATGGTCCAGCCCATCAGGGCCGCGGGCAGGGAGCCGCCCACGCGGATGATGTTGCGCCGGGTGGGCACCCCGGCCTTGAGCAGATCGGCCCCGCATTCCGAGCACCGGCCGCCTTCCAGGGTGGTCAGCTCGTAGCCGCAGGCGCCACAGCCGGCCCGCCTCGGGGTGCCCGGGGGTGCCATGACCGCCCTCCAGACGGCGTTGGCGGACAGCCCGATCGTGAGCAGACCGAGGGCGATGGAGACCAGACCCGCCAGCATCATTCCGATCATCATGGGGCGGAGCATACCAAACTCTCCCGTCCGACGGCAGCCAATATGGGGGACAACCCTGCGCTTGTACGGGCGCCTCCGGGTTATGATGGGTTCAGGTGCCCGGGGTGAAACCGGCGGGGTGGGTTTCCCAAGACTGCACGCGGGCGGCCCCGCCGCCCCGGACCAGCCCCTCGGGGCGCACACAGGAGGGACCGCGCCATGGAATCGATGATGCAGAACCTGCTCGGGGACGAGGATCTGTTCATCCCCCTGGTCATCGCGGTGAGCATCCTGACCGGCATGCTGATCCAGGCGACCACCAAGGTGCTGACCAACAGCGCCCGCGAGCGGACCAAGCGGGAGATCGCGGCCTACGTCGCCGAGGGGTCGATGACCCCCGAGCAGGCCGAGCGCATTCTCAAGGCCGGCAACCGGGGCCGCGTCTGCTGATCGCTGTTGAGACTCAAAGAAGACACCGCGAGGCCGGCGAGCCCCGAGTTCAAGGAAGCCCACACCATGCACACCGACCTGCTCACACTGGCGAGAATCGACGCCGAGATCATCCCGATTGTCGCGATCGTCGGAGGGCTGTCGGTCGCGGTCGTCGCGATTGTCGGCAAGATGATCGGCGGCATCCACCGGACCCGCCAGCGCGAGGAGTCCCGGCGGGAGATCGCCGCGTACATCGCCGAGGGCTCGATGACCCCCGAGGACGGCATGGAACTGCTCCAGGCCGGCGCCAAGGACGACCGCAAGTGCGGGCTCTGATTTTCGACAAGGAGAGATTCTCATGGACGCGATAACATGGGCCAGAATCGCCGAGGGCGAGATCACGATCGTCGCGATCATCGCCGGTGTGGCCATGGTCAGCATCCTGATGGGGGTCGCCCACGCGATGATGAAGACCAAGGAGCGCGAGAAATCCCGGCGTGAGCTGGCGGCCTACGTCGCCGAAGGGTCCATGAGCCCGGCCGACGCCGAGCGCCTGCTCAAGGCCGAACCGGAGGAGTGACCGGCATGCCGCTCGTCGCCCGCGCATCCTGCGCCGGGCGGGCTGCGCCCATCGCCACCGCCAGCACTCGCAGTGTCTCGGCGACCGACCACGCTTGCGCCGGGCAGCCGTCGAAGCGGTGCGATCCGTTGCGGTCGGCCTGCGCGTCGGCGATTTCCGGGATCTGGCCGATCGACAGCCCGTCCACCGTGTCGGCCAGCGCGAGGAGTCGCTCGGCGGCCTCGGACCGCGACGCGTCGGAGAAGCCCTCGCTGCGCATCAACGCCTCGCAGAACCGCCCCAGCAGCCACGGCCAGACCGTGCCGTTGTGGTAGGCCCGGTCCCGCGTGAACAGCGGTCCGTGGTAGAGCGGCTCGTAGTTCGGGTCCGACGGCGCCAGGGTCCGCAGGCCTGCGGGGGTGAGCAGGTGCTCGCGGACCACGCGGACGACGGCGCGCCGTTCGTCTTGTTTGAGCGGGGCGTGCTCGAGGCTGGCCGCGAAGATCTGGTTGGGCCGGATCTCGGACGAACTGTTCCAGCGCACGCTGCGAGCGTGGTGCTCGGGTGTCAGGCAGTCCACCAGCCCGCCGCCCGGGCCGGCGAGGAACACGCCGCGGAACGACGCCGCCGCGCGGTCGGCGTGGGCGGTCAGGTCCTCGGCCAGATCGGGGTCATCGTTCTCCACCGCCAGCGCGAGGGACCGGAGCCCGTGGACCCACAGGGCGTTGATCTCCACCGGCTTGCCGTGGCGGGGCGTGAACACCACGCCGTCGCGCTTGGCGTCCATCCAGGTCAGCTGCGTGTCGGGCGAGCCCGCGGCCACCAGCCCGTCGGACACGTCCACGCAGATGTTGTAGTCGGTGCCGTTCTGGTAGGCCCGCACGACGCGCTCGCACGCGGGGCGGAGCTGCTCGTTGAACCGCTTTCGGTCCCCGGTCAGCGCCAGCCACTCGCAGCAGGCGTGGATGAACCACAGCGAGGCGTCCACGGTGTTGTAGTGCGCGGGTCCGGCGTGGTCGTCGAAGCGGTTGGGGATCAGGCCGCGGCGCTGGGCGTTGGCGAAGGTGCGGAGCACGTCGAAGGCCTCTTCGTGGCGTCCGGTGGTCAGCAGCAAGCCCGGCAGGCAGATCATGGTGTCGCGGCCCCAGTCGGCGAACCACGGGTACCCGGCGATGATCGTGGTCCGTCCCGGGCCCGACCCGGTGCGCCGCACCACGAACGCGTCCGCGGCCGCGGCGAGCTGGGCGATGCGCGTGCGGACGCGGGCGTCGCCGGCGTGATGGACCGTCTTGAGCGTCGCGTCGATCATGCCCCGCCGGCGCCGGCGCCGCGCGTCGCGGGCGTCCTGCCAGCCCTCGCGCCCGGAGGCGTCGGTGGTGGCCGTCAGCTCGACCGTGCCTGGGCCCTGAGCGATGAACACGCCCGGGCAATGCCAATCCTCCCGGTCGTCGAGCCCGCGCTCGCGTTCGGCGAGCAGCTCGACCGAACGCCACGTGTCGGGCCGGAGCCGGAACTCCTCGACGCCCCGCGCCGTGATGTGCACGCCCAGGTCCTGCCGAGTGACGAGCACGCCCGGCGATCCGGTCAGGCCCGCCAGCTCGCGGTCGTGGACCGCCCCGTCGTGCGGGGACACGAGGGCGTGGAAGTCGCGCATCGCGACCAAAGGACGCAGCTCGAGCCGCGCGTCGATGCCCTCTGGCAGCTCGTACCGGATGTTGACCGCGTTGCGCCCGTCCGCCAGCTCGACCGTCTTGCGGACGGTCACCGGCCCGTGCGGCCCGGGCAGTTCGAAGGTCCAGCGGACCAAGTCCTCCTTCTCGAACCGGACCAGATACGGGTGCAGGCACGGGCGGTCGGGCGCGCTGGCGAAGTGGAAGCGGGTCAGGCGGTGCTCGCGGGGGGTCCCGGCGGGGTCGAGCACGACCGTGTCGTCGATGGCGGCCAGCGTCAGCATCCGCAGGACCGGGGGCGCCAGGGCCGCGACCAGCAGACCGTGGTACCGGCGGGTGGGAACCCCCAGCACCGTGCCCATGGCGTAGCCGCCCAGGCCGTTGGCCAGCACCCACTCACGCCGGATCGCGGGGGGGCCCGGGCGGCGGGGGTCGATCGACCAGACGGGGTGCTCGTCGAGGATGGGGGCGTGGGTGGGCATGGGCCCAAGGGTATCGGCATGATCGGGCGTTCTCGCCCCTGCGTATCACCCCGATTCTCCAAGGGTGTGTCGGGCGATTGTGCCCCGGATTGTGCCCGGGTTTGTTGACCGACCCCCCCACCCCTGCGAAACTCTCTCATGGCGACCCTGACGAACCCGACACCGTCCTCCTCCGCGAGCTCCCCGGGCCCTTCCGGAACGGAAGGCCAGCCCGCGGGCGGGTTTGCCGACGTCATGAAAGAGAAGATCGTCTCCGAGGGCATCACCTTCGACGACGTCCTGCTGATCCCCCGCCGCTCGGGCGTGATGCCCGCCACCGCCGACCCCTCGACGAACGTCACCCCGGGCATCCGCCTGAACATCCCGATGTTGTCCGCCCCGATGGACACCGTGACCGAGTCCGACGTGGCCATCGCCCTGGCCCAGGAGGGCGGGCTGGGGTTCATCCACAAGAACCTGTCGGTCGAGGCGCAGGCCCGTGAGGTCGCCCAGGTCAAGCGCTCGGCCAACGGCGTGATCACCGACCCGATCACCCTCGGACCCGGCGACACGGTGGGCCACGCCAAGGAACTCATGTACACCCACTCGGTGTCGGGCTTTCCGATCACCGAAGACGGCGGGCGGGAGCTGCGCAGCAAGGGCAAGCTGCTGGGCATCCTGACCCGGCGGGACCTCAAGTTCGCCGACAACGACTCGACCAAGATCGGCGACGTGATGACCCGCGGCAAGCTCATCACCGCGCCGGCCGGCACGCTGCTGCCCGAGGCCGAGGGCATCCTCAACCAGCACAAGGTCGAGAAGCTGCTGCTGGTCGACCAGTCGGGCAACCTGTCCGGGCTGATCACCATGCGGGACATCGAGCGGCTCAGCCGCTTCCCGATGGCGTGCGTGGACACCCGCGGACGCCTGCGCTGCGGGGCGGCCGTCGGCCCGGGCCAGTTCGACCGCGTCGAGGCCCTGATCGCCGCCGAGGTGGACGTGATCGTGGTCGACACCGCCCACGGGCACTCGGAGAACGTGCTCAACTCGGTCCGCGAGATCAAGAGCCGTTACAACATCGAGGTGGTCGCCGGCAACATCGCCACCGCCGAGGCCGCCCGAGACCTGGTGCTCGCCGGGGCGGACGCGATCAAGGTGGGCATCGGCCCGGGCTCGATCTGCACCACCCGCGTGGTGACCGGCGTGGGCATGCCGCAGGTGACGGCCATCATGAACGCCGTCGCCGGGGTGCGGTCCACGGGCAAGAAGGTCCCGGTGATCGCCGACGGCGGCATCCGCCTGTCAGGCGACATCGCCAAGGCGCTGGCCGCCGGGGCGGACTGCGTGATGATGGGCTCGCTGTTCGCCGGGCTGGACGAGTCGCCCGGCGAGATGGTGATCTCGGGTGGACGCCGGTTCAAGAGCTACCGCGGCATGGGCTCGGAGGGCGCGATGGGCGCCGGCTCGGCCGACCGCTACCGCCAGGCGGAGAAGCTGGACGCCCGGGGCAAGCCGCAGCAGAAGTTCGTGCCCGAGGGCGTCGAGGGGCTGGTGGCCTACCGCGGGCCGCTGAACGAGTTCGTGTACCAGTTGGTGGGCGGGCTGCGTTCGGCGATGGGCTACTGCGGCTGCGCGACCATCGCGGACCTGCACGAGCACGCCCGGTTTGTCCGCGTTTCGGGGGCCACGGTGGTTGAAAATCACCCCCACGACATCCGGATTACCAAGGAATCGCCGAACTACACGCACGATGCGCGATAGCGGCTCCCCCTGCGGCGGGTTCAGGCGGCGAGCAGCTCGACCGGCCTCGCCCGCGCATGGGATGGCTTCGGAGCGTGACGCACCGCCCCTTCCCGTTCCAAGGCCTGCACGGCAGAGTTGACGGCGAGGCGAGTCGCGGCGGTTTTCTCCGCGATCGCTGCGACAGCGGGGGCATGGCCGTCGAAATCCAATCGGAGAGACTCGATGATGCTGGCGCGAAGGTCGCCGCGGCGGACGACGCGGGCGGCCCACGACGGGTTGTGCTCGCGGATCCATGACGCGGGGCGGATGGCGTCGGGTTTAAGTTGGACCGGGGGGAGCCAGACGCCCCACTGCCTCGACCGTTCGGAAGCTTCTGACTCGGCCACATCGATGAGGGCCGGGTGAGCGCGGAACGCGGCGACCAGCGGGCCGGGGTTGGCGGCGGGCTGGCAGATGTCGCGGATGATGCGCAGCTCAGCCGGCGCGCCGTGGGCGACGGCCTCGTCCAGGAGCAGCCCGAGAACGGGGCGATGCTCGGGCGTCAACCCGACGATGGCGAGGTGTTTGAGGCGATGGCGGGCGACGCCCAGACCGTGCTCGGCGAGCCAGGTGACGACGAGGGGAATGAGGTGCGGGGCGTTTGGGATCACGCGGACGGTGTCGAGCAGGGTGCGTTCGACATCCGGCGCGTGCGGCGACGGCTGGGTGTTCAGCAGCACGCCGAGGCGGGCCCAGCGGGCTTCGAGATTGTGGACCGGCTCGATCACGATTGCTCCCTCAGCGCTTGCAGGATGGCTTGCTGCGGTGCGTGGTTGAATCCGTCGAGATGCTCGGCCGACAGGCGGTCGAGATGCTGATCGACGGCGTCGAGTTCGTCCGGCGTCGGTTTCATCGCCATGACATCGAGAATGTCCTGAGGCCGCTTCGGGCCGGCGACGACCTTGGACGCCATGAGATCGAAGCGACCGACACGGCGGACATGGAGCGGGCCGAACCGACCCACCGACTCCGTGCGGCTCTTCCAGCCCAGCGGGAAGCACCAGGCGTATTGCTGGCAGTCACGGTTGAACCAAGTGGGTGGCAGGCCCATCGAGCGGGCGACTTCGGCGGCCGCCTCGGCGAGCAGGCTCCAATGTTCTTCCTGATCGATGTCGAGCACGTCGCAATCGCCGGTCGTGCGCCGGGCATCGAGCAAACCGGCCAGCAGGCCCGCGACACCACCTGCCAGGACGATCTCGAATGGTCCGCGCAAGCCCCGGCGCGTCAGGACGGAGCCGGTCTCGCGGATCGCCTGCAAGGCAACGGTCTGATCGAGATCGAGATGCATATTGGTACTATACGATTATTTACCGATCAAATCAAGCCTGATTGCGGATCACGGCCCCCAACCGGAATAGCCGGATATCCAATCCGAAGGCGTATGTCCGATAGCAAGGTCGCGGCCGTCGCGTCAGGAGCGAACCGGTCCATACAGTTGCCCGTATTCGGGGGGCACGGGCCTTTCCCCGGGCAGTCAAGGAGATCGCATGAGCCTGTCACTTCAGAGCGGCAACCCCGCCATGGGCGCGCTTGAGCGCTGGGACGAGAACTTCACCGACGCGGCCAGCCGGCCCAAGGTCATGACCATCGGGGGGACCGTCCAGGCGACGGCCATCCTGCTGGCGATCGTGGCGGCGGCGGGCGTGATCACCTTCCAGGCGATCGTGAAGAACTCGGTCGCCGCGGGCAACACGCTGACGCTGCCCGGCTGGGCCTGGCCGGCCTTGATCGGTTCGTTCATCGCCACGCTGGTGGTCGGCTTCCTGATCTATCGCAAGCCGAAGACCGCGCCGATCGTGGCGCCGATCCACGCGGCGATCGAGGGCGTATGGGCGGGCGCGCTCAGCGCGATCATCCCCGCCCGGTTCCTCAACTCGATGGACGTGTTCTCGGGCGGAGCAACCACCCTGATTATGCAGGCCATGCTGGCCACGATGGGCATCTGCGCCGCGATGCTGGTCGGTTACGCCACCGGCGTGCTTCGGGTCGGGCCGTTCTTCCAGAAGGTCATCATCACGCTCGGCGCGGGCCTGCTGTTCTACGTCGTCGCGCTCTACCTGCTCAGCTTCTTCGGCGTGCGGATCTGGAATGGTTTCGCCGATACCGGCCCGATCGGCATCGGCTTCACCGCCCTGTGCCTGGGCCTGGCCTCGCTCTACCTGCTGCTGGATTTCAAGTTCATCGAGGAGGGCGTCAAGAACGGGGCCCCCAAGTACATGGAGTGGGTCGGCGCGTGGGGCCTGATGGTCACGCTCGTGTGGATCTACATCGAGGTCCTCCGCCTGCTGGCCAAGCTGCGTTCGAACGACTGAACCCGGCCCCGCACGGGGCCTGACCGGAATCCCAACAAGCCCGCGGACCCCGCCCGCGGGTTTTTTCGTGGGCCGGGCGTGTTAGACTGATCCGGGCGGCCCCGGTCCGCCGCGCGACGGGAGGCGAGATATGGGCGGATGCTTGCTGGTGCTGGGCGCGATGTTCATGCCCCGCGTGCTGCTGTTCATCTACTGGATCATCGGCAGCTTCGCCAAGGCCGACGCGTGGGACACCTGGTGGTGGCCGCTGCTCGGGTTCATCTTCCTGCCCGCCACGACGCTGGTCTTCGGGCTGTGCCACGTGTACGGCGGCGGTGATTTCTCGTTCTGGTGGATCGTGGGCATGGTCTGCGCGGTGCTGTACGACATGGGCTCGACCGGATCGGCCGGCGCGCAACAACGCGGGCGCTGACGCCCGCGTCGGTTCTCGATCCGGAACAGCCGCGATCAGACGTTGAACAGGAAGTGGCACACATCGGAGTCGTGCATCACGTACTCCTTGCCCTCGATGCGCATCTTGCCCGCTTCCTTGATGGCCTTCTCGCTCTTGTGCTTCTCGAGGTCGTCCACCGAGTAGACCTCCACGCGGATGAACCCACGCTCGAAGTCCGAGTGGATCACGCCCGCGGCCTGCGGCGCCTTGCAGCCCGCCGGGATGGTCCACGCCCGGACCTCCTTCTCGCCCGCGGTGAAGTAGGACTGGTAGCCGAGCAGGCGGTAGGCCGCGTGCGCAAGTTTGTTCAGCGCGGGCTCGTCCATGCCCATGTCCTTGAGCATCTCGGCCTTGTCGGCCTCGTCCAACTCGCTCAGCTCGCTCTCGATCCGGGCGCAGACGGGGACCATCTCCGAGCCGACGGACTGGGCGTACTGGTGGACCCGCTGGGCGAGCGGGCCTTGGCCGTTGACGTCGTCATCGCCGACGTTGGCCAGATACAGGACCGGTTTGACCGTGATCAGGCTGAGCCCCCGCAGGGCCTTGGCCTGCTCCGGGTCGCTGAGTTCGAGGGTTCGGGCGGGCTTGCCGTCCTCGAGGACCGGGATGATCTTCTCGAGCACGGCCAGGCGGGCCTTGGCCTCGCGGTCGTTGCCGCGGGCGGCGCGCTCGGCCTTCGGCTTGGCCGACTCGCAGGTCTGCAGGTCGGAGAGGATCAGTTCCTGCTCGATGGTCTGGATGTCGCGGATGGGGTCGACCGAGCCCTCGACATGGGTGATCTCCTCCCCGCCGGGGGCCTTCTCGAAGCAGCGGACCACCTGGATGATGGCGTCCACGTCGCGGATGTGGCCGAGGAAGGCGTTGCCCTTGCCCTCGCCCTTGGACGCGCCGCGGACCAGACCGGCGATGTCCACCAGGTGGAGCATCGCGGGGATGACCTTCTGGGTCTTGATGTGAGACTGGATAATCTGGAGCCTTGGATCGGGGATGGGAACCACCCCCACATTGGGGTCGATCGTGGCGAAGGGGTAGTTCGCGGCCAACGCGCCGGCGTTGGTCAGGGCGTTGAAGAGGGTCGATTTACCGACGTTGGGCAATCCGACGATCCCGGCTTTCATGGGTGGGCTCCAGTGGGGCGTTGCGATGGGCCGGGATGATAGGGTCCGGCACACGGTTTGCCGACCCCTTCCGAACGCGAGAAAACCGGCCCCGTGTTGAGGGGACGGGCTTTCATCCGAACCGGGTTTCGGTTAGCATGCGGGGACCGGGCGGGCCCTTCACCGTGGGATCGACCCGGCCTGCTGCGGTGTGTTAACCGAGAAAGAGAGAGGTTCGAATATGAAGTTTTCCGCCATTGTGGTCGCGTGCGCCGCGACCTTGTCGTCCGCCAGTGACATCCACTACGTCATGGGGGTCACGTCCACCAACGACGCGGTGCACCTGTTCGACTCGTTCAGCGGGGCGCTGGTCCAGTCGAACTTCATCGACCTGGCCGCGGTCGGGGCGAGCACCCCGCAGCACGCCCTGCAGGTCGGCAACCAGATCTGGGTCTCCGACCAGATCCAGGACAAGATCTTCCGCTTCGACCTCAACGGGTCGTACATGGGCGAGATCACCGGCGGCCTGGACAACATCAAGGGCATGGAGGTCGTCGGCAACAGCGTGTGGGTGACCAACGCCGGCACCAACAACGGTGCGCCGGGCGATTCGATCGTCTTCATCGACGCGGCGTCGTACTCGATCACCGGCTCGGTGGCCACCAACGGCAGCCTGTTCGACGTGATCAACTACAACGGCCAGATCCTCGCCAGCAACATCACCCAGGAGAACCTGGAGCTGTACGACCTGAGCGGCAACTTCGCCGGCACCTTCCACGATTCCGACGGCCTGACCGGCATCGACTTCCCCGAGCAGCTCGCCGCCCGTGCGAACGGCAACGTGCTGGCCGCGGGCTTCTCGTCGCCCTCCGGCGTGTACGAGTACGACCAGTTCGGCAACGACCTGGGCATCGTGGCCGGCGTGGACGCGGGCGCCCGCGGCGTGATCGAGCTGGGCAACGGCTCGGTCATGTGGACCAACGGCGCGGGCTTCTGGGTCGGCGGCGACCTGGTGTTCGACGGCGGCTCGGGACGCTACCTGAGCATGCTGACCATCCCCACCCCGAGCGGCCTGGCCGTGCTCGGTGTGGTCGGCCTGGTCGGCGTGCGTCGCCGGCGCTGATCACGGCTCCGCGATCGTGAAACAACAAGGGCGGCGGACCGATCGGTCCGCCGCCCTCTTTTTCTGCGCTCATCGAAGCGAACTCAGGGGCAACCGCCGTTTATGTAGAACAGGAAGGCGTAGTAATCGAAGAAGTTGAACTGGCCGTCCGGCTTGCCGAACGGGAACAAGTCCGCCCGCATGTCTCGGTCTTCGAATAGTATGGCGAAGTAGCTGAAGTCAAAGAAGTTGATCACACCGTCGGGCGCAAAGGGCGGGAAGAGGTCGGCCGGGCAGCGTGGGGCGTCGCCGACCGGACCGTACATCCCGATGAAGAAGGACCCGTGGGGTCGGTAGTCGTTGGGTCCGGCCGGTGCAACGCTGCCGTTATCGTCGCCCTCGAACACGCCGTCACCGTCACGGTCGCAGGAGAAGCCGCCGTACCAGAAAGTGCCGAACGGCTCGAAGAACCCGTCGTTGTTGATGTCCGTGTAGATATCGAAGGCGTCCTCCTGGCCCGCGGAGCCGCCGGGGAAGGTGTCGTCGAGGGTGAAGGTGGTCGGCGGCGTCGGTGCGACCGTGCCGCGCGGGGCGTCGAGCCGGATGTATGTTGCGGCACGATTGGCCGCGTCTCCGTCGGGCTGGCCATCGCCGTCGATGTCCAGCGTGCCGGGCTGGTGGTACCGCTGGGCGTAGGAGAAGTCCATGCGTCCGTCCCCGTCGATGTCGCCGTCGGGGATGCCGTCGGAATCGATGTCCGCCAGCCAGATGAACGGGTTGTGCACGGCGGCGGACTGCGGGTCACCGTCCGAATCGCCGATCTCGAAGGACAGATCGGTGGATCCGTCGCCCAGGAAATCCGCGAGATCCACGGTGTAGACGTACCCATCGATCCCCGCGCCCGGGTCCGTGTTGCCGGGCAGACCGAACAGCGTGATGGAAACGAGCGCCCGGCGGAAGCAGGTATTGAAACCGTTGTCGGCCTCGTACCACGACCACGTGCTCGCCAGACCGTACACACCGTCGGGAATCCCATCGCCGTCCGTATCAACGTCCTGGTGGTCCGCGAAGGTCGCGAGTTGCACGCAGTCGATCACGGTGTCCGGGGGAACGTCGGCCCAGTCAAGAAACATCGCCCCCACCGCCGCCGCGGAGGTGCCCGACGGATCGTCCACGATACCAACGAAGTTCACCGTGTACAGGGCCGGGTCGATGTCGGCGCACGGCATGTCGTTGTCGTTCATCCAGATCTCGTCCGACGAACTGCGGGCCCGGAGCCCGTCGCCGATGCGCAGGCCGACCCGCTCGCCCGTGGCGGCGTTGAAGTAGATGTGCCCCACGACCGAGGCACCCGTTCGGGTGCCGTTGGGGGCCATCTGGAGCCCGGGATCGGCCATCGCGACGGGGGACCCGGCGGCCGCGGCCAGTCCGGCGAAGATCGTTGCGGTTCTCATGCGTGGTGCTCCTGTGAACCGGGCAGATCGCCCGATACAGCCGATTCGGGGCATCAGACAGGGTGGTTCCCTCCACCGGCAAAAATCGGATCAGCGACGCCGTTTCGGCCGCCTACGGGCAGCCGGCGTTGTACGCGGCGATGAACGCCGAGACGTCGAAGAAGTTGAACATGCCGTCCGGCGTTCCGACGGGGAAGAAGTCCGCTTGCGGGTCGGCGGCGTTGAAGAGGTTGATGAAGGCGGTGACGTCGAAGAAGTTCAGATGGTCGTCGCCGCCGGGGGGGAAGAGGTCGGGCGGGCAGGGGTTGGCGGCGGTGTCGGGCCCGAAGAGGGCGTGGGCGATCTGCGCGTAGGCGCGGGGATCGGCCGCGTCGCACGAGAACCCGCTGAAGAACAGGGTGGCGTAGAGATCCCACAAGCCGTCCTTGTTCAGATCGGTGAAGACCGTGTACGCGTCCTCGAGCCCCTGGGCCGCGGGCGCGGGCGCGACGGGGTCGATGGTCCAGCCGTCGTCGCCCAGCACCGCGGGCCCGGTGGGCGCGGCCAGCGGAAGGAAGACGCGCGCCGCGTCCGCCGGATCGCCGTCCGGGATGCCGTCGGCGTCGAAATCGGTCGTGCCGGGCTGGTGGAAACGGACGGCGTACGAGAAATCGAGCAGGCCGTCGGCATCCACGTCGGCATCGGGCACGCCGTCGCCGTTCGAGTCGACGAGCCCGATGAATGGGTTGAACGCGCCCGCGCCCTGCGGGTCACCGTCCGTGTCGCCGAGTTCGAACGAGCGGTCCGGCGCGAGCGACGCCAGTTCGACGGTCAGGACGTACCCCTGCGCCAGCCCGGTCGCGGTGCTGCCCGGGAGGTTGGCGAGCGTCATCGAAACGAGTTCGGTGCGGGTGCAACTGTGGCCGCCGTTGTCGGCGTCGAACCAGGTCCATGTCGCCCCGAAGCCGGGGACGCCGTCGGCGAGGCCGTCGCCGTCATCGTCGCGGTCGGCGTGCTCGGACCGGTACGACACCTGCACGCAATCGATCGGCGTGTCGAAGGCGATGTCGCCCCAGTCGAGGTGGATCGCGCCCGTCGCGGCCGGGCCGGCCCCGCCGGGATCGTCGGCGAGGAAGACGGGCGGCGTGAACACGCCGAGATCGGCGCAGGGGCTCGCGTTGTCGGCGATCCATTTGGGCACGCCGGACCCGCCGGAGGCGCGGGTGCCGACGCGCTCGCCCGTCGCTGTGTTGTAGTAGAGGTACACCGCCGACGAAGCGTCGGGACCGGCCTGGTCTGTGAGGGGCTGCCGTTCCGCCGACGCGGACGCGGTCCCGGCGGCGGCGACCAGGGCGGTGATGATCGTGGCGGGTCTCATGCGTGCGCTCCTGTGCGTCGGGTTGGCCCCGGTGCGTGACCATCCGGAACCGTCGCGTGAGCGGTTCCGGCGCACTGCTTGGGACCGTTCGGCCCGGAAAGCGTCGGCCGGGCGTTGGACCGGCCGACGCGGATTTGGCGACGAAGGATCGCCTCCGTCAGATCACGGGCAGCCCGCGTTGTACGCGGCCAGGAAGGTCGAGATGTCGAAGAAGTTGAGGATACCGTCCGGAGCGCCGACGGGGAAGAGGTCGGCCGGGCAGCCCGGTCCCACGTCGCCGTCCGGGCCGAAGAAGGCGTGGAAGAACGAGCCGTAGGGGCGGTAGTCGTTCGGGCCGTTGGGAGCGGCGGAGCCGTTGGCGCCGCCCTCGAAGATGCCGTCGGCATCGCGGTCGCAGGTGAAGCCGCCGTACCAGAAGGTGCCGAAGGGCTCGAAGAAGCCGTCGTTGTTGATGTCGGTGAAGATATCGAACGCGTCCTCGTTGCCGGCGGAGCCGCCGGGGAACGAGTCGTCGATGGTGAAGGTTGTGGGCGGGGTCGGGGCGACCGTGCCACGGGGGGCGGCCAGCTCGTTGTAGGTCACGGCCGCGGCGGCGGGGTCGCCGTCGGGGGTGCCGTCTCCGTCGAAGTCGACGGTGCCGGGCTGGTGGTACTCGATGCCGTACGAGAAGTCGGCCAGGCCGTCGGAGTCGAGGTCGCCATCGGGGATGCCGTCGGAGTCGATGTCACCGATGGCGAAGAACGGGTTGTGGACCGCGGCGGTCTGGGGATCGCCGTCGGAGTCGGCGATCTCGAAGGAGAGATCGGTCGAGCCGTCGCCGGCGAAGTCGGCCAGGTCGACGGTGTAGATGTAGCCCTGGATCTCGTTGACCGGATCGGTGTTGCCGGGCAGGTCGAACAGGGTGAAGGCGATCAGGCCGGTGCGGGTGAAGCAGCTGTTGAAGCCGTTGTCGCCGTCGTAGTACGACCAGGTCGCGCCCAGGCCGGTCACGCCGTCGGCGATGCCGTCGCCGTCGGAGTCGACGTCGAGGTGATCGACAAAGGTGGAGACCTGCACCGCGTCGACCACCGTGTCCTGCGGCATGTCGCCCCAGTTCAGGAAAGTCGCGCCCGTGGCGGCGGCGGTGGTGAGAGTGGGCTCATCGGCGAAGCCGACGAAGCCGACGGTGTACAGCGTCGAGTCGATGTCGGCGCAGGGCACGTTGTTGTCCGAGACCCAGATCTCGGGGTCGACCCCGCGGGAGGCCGGCTGGCCGTCGCGGAGGCTGGTGGCGACCTTCTCGCCGGTGGCGATGTTGAAGTAGATGTGCCCGACCTTGCTCGCGCCGGTGGTGTAGCCCTTGGGCGACATCAGCGGCGTGGCGTCGGCCAGGGCCGGGGACACGACCCCGGCCGCGAGCAGCAAGCTCAGGGCCGTGCCGGCGTTGCGGGGGGTGCTGGTTGTGCGGTTCGTATTCATCCGGATTCTCCTTCTTCGGATCCAACTCGAGCGGTGCCCGACGTTGGGCAGCCGCGTGCGGCGGACGAACGGACCCCGCCCGTCGGGGCGGGGGCGTGCGGGGACAGATCAACGCGGCGCGTTCCTCACGCAGCGGAGTGCGGGGTGGGTGGGACCACCCCTACCCCCAAGGATACCACATTTCCGGAAAGATGGTTCCGCTTTTCTGGAAATTGTCCCCCAGTCCGGTGGGGACGGCCCGCTTGGGTGTTGGTCGGAGGCCGTTGTTGCGCAAAACAGCTGCCCGGAGGGACGAGCCGGGGCGGGTGCGAGCCGCGGAACGGGCTTGCCCGCCGCTACGATGGGGGCGTGCGCTCGTAGCTCAGTCGGATAGAGCGGCGGTTTCCTAAACCGCAGGTCGCAGGTTCGATCCCTGCCGGGCGCGTTGTCCAGAGTCCGCCGCATCCCGGCCGCGGACCGCCCCCGAGCCGGCTCCCGCCCGTCCCACAACCCGCCATGGTCCGGATCGCGCGAAACCCGGTGCCGTCGGGCGGTGTCCGGGCCCATAGAGGAACGACCATGTTCGCCGCCCTGTTCGCTTGTTGCCTCGCGTTCGTGATCGGGGGCGACGCGGCCGGCGCGGCGCGTGGTCCGGGGTTCACGGTGCGCCTGGATCCGTCGCTGGACGGATCGGCGTCGGGCCCGGGCCGGCTGGTGGTGTACGTGATCCGGCCCGACGCGTCGGTGTCGCCCCGCCGGACGCCCGCCGACGCGCCGTTCTATGAAGACCCGCAACCCCTGTACGGGCTGGATCGGCCCTCGATCGCGCCCGGGGAAACCGTGGAACTGACGGACCGATCGGCGTCGGGCTTCCCCGGCGCGATGGCGGACCTGCCCCCGGGCTCGTACCGGGCGCAGGCGGTGTACGACCAGCGCCGGGAGTTCGGCTCGTGGAGGCGTGAGGAGGGCAATCTGTTTTCCGGGGTGGTGCGGTTCCGCGTGGAAGACGACGGGTCCTGGACCGGCGCCGACCTGGTGCTGTCCGAGACCGTGGGCCCCGCGCGGACGCGGGCCCCCGCAGGGGTCGAGTACGTCGAGATCCCTTCGGGGGTGCTGACCGAGTTCCGTGGACGCCCGACCTCGATGCGGGCGGGGGTGGTGTTTCCGGTCGATCACCGGCCGGGCGAGGCGTACCCGGCGCTGTATGTCGTGCCGGGGTTCGGGGGCGACCACACGATGGCCGGGGGGATCGCCGCGCGGCGGCGTGACCTCGAGCCGGGCTCGCCCGGGCACACGCTGGCATCGAGCGTGTTCACGATCGTGCTGGACCCCGACGGCCCGTTCGGGCACACGCTGCTGGCCGACTCGGCGAACAACGGCCCGGTGGCCCGCGCGCTCGTCGAAGAGCTGATCCCCGCGCTGGAGGCGCGCTTCGGTCTGATCGCAAGGCCCGAGGCCCGGCTGCTGAACGGGCACTCCTCGGGCGGTTGGAGCACGCTGTGGCTGGCCACCGAGCACCCGGAGACCTTCGGCGCGACCTGGTCGAGCGCCCCGGACCCGGTGGACTTTCACGCGTTCCAGAAGATCGACCTTTACGCCGGCGAGAACATGTACACCCGCCCCGCGCCCGACGGCGGGGTCGAGCCGATCCCGTCCTACACCGAGGGTGGCGAGGTGCTCATGACGGTGCGCCAGGAGATCGGCGTCGAGAACGTGATCGGGCCCGGGAACACCTCCGGGCAGCAGTGGCACTCGTGGATGGCCGTGTTCGCGCCACGCGGGGCCGACGGCCTCCCCGCGGCCCTGTACGACCCTGCTGGCGGGGCGATCGACCCTGGCGTGGCCGGCGTGTTCCGTGCCTACGACATCGCGGCGCGGCTCCGGGCCGACCCGGCCCGGTTCGCGTCGGTGTTCCGTGAGCGTGTTCGGCTTGTCGTGGGCGGTGCGGACTCGTACGACCTGCACCTGGCGGTGATCCGACTGCGCGACACCCTCCGCGAGGTCGATCCGCGTCTGACCATGGAGGTCACGCCCGGCTCGATCACGATCGTGCCGGGGGCCGACCATTCGGACGTGCTCGCCAGCGAGGCCGTGCGGGCGTGGCCCGCGGACATGGTCACGCACCTGCGTCGCAGCGGCCTGCCGGTTCGGGCGGACGCGACGCCGTAACCGGGGGCGCGGCGGGCTCTGCACCGGCCGGATCGCACGGATCCGCCGGCCGCCCGAGCGGGCGGAACAGGCGCATGTCGAGGACGCTGCCCCCGCACTCTGGACAGGTCTTGGTGCCGGCGGCCGGGTCGTATCGGCACCGGGCGCAGCGGCCCCGGGTCCGCAGGCCGAGCCGCGCGTGGGTCCGCCGGTGGCCGAGCCGGGTCACGAGGTACACGGATCCGAGCACCCAGAGGATCAGCCCGAGCTGGATCCAGACCAGCCGCGGGATTTCCGCGACGGATCGGTACGCCAGATCCAGGAACTCGCTCAGGTCCATCGCCGCCCTTCCCCCGGGAGAATCGTTCCGTCACGCCCGCGCCGGAGCCCACTGCACCGGGGCGGGCCGGTTGATACGGCCGGGGCCGCCCGCAGGTTTTGAGAATATGACCGGCTTCGTTCGGGATGAAAGAAAACCCGCCCTTGCGGGGGCGGGTTCTCGCGATGAGAGACCGGGTCTCGTTACGGGCAGCCCGCGTTGTAAGCGGCCAGGAAGGTCGAGATGTCGAAGAAGTTGAAGAGGCCATCGGGGGCGCCGACGGGGAAGAAGTCGGCCAGGGGGTTCTGGCTGTTGTAGTAGCCCAGGTAGGTCGAGATGTCGAAGAAGTTGAGGACTCCGTCGGGGTTGCCGGCGGGGAAGAGGTCGGCCGGGCAGGCCGCGGCGGCGGACGGGCCGAGCAGGACGTGCCAGAACTGGGCGAAGGAGCGGGTGTTGGCCGCGTTGCCTCCGGGGACGCCGTCGCCGTCCTCGTCGCAGGTGAAGCCGCCGTAGAAGAACGTGCCGAACGGCTCGAAGAAGCCGTCGCTGTTGATGTCGGTGAAGATGTCGAACGCGTCCTCGAGACCCTGCGCCGCGGGCAGCGGATCGACGGGGCTGATGGTGTCGAAGGGCGGCGCGTTGACCACCGGTCCGGTGGGAGCAACGAGCGAGTTGCCGCAGTCGGCGGCGGCCGCGGGGTCGCCGTCGGGCGAGCCGTCACCGTCGAAGTCGGTGGTGCCGGGCTGGAAGTACCGCTGGCCGTATGAGAAATCGGCCAGGCCGTCGGAGTCGAGGTCGCCGTCGAGGATGCCGTCGGAGTCGATGTCGCCGATGCCGAAGAAGGCGTTGTGGATGGCGGCGCCCTGGAGATCGCCGTCCGTGTCACCGATCTCAAAGGAGAGATCGTTGGTGAAGTCACCCTGCAGATCGACGATGGCGGTGTACACGCTCAGCGCGGTGCCCGGGGGCACGACGGTGCGGCCGGGCAGGTTGAAGAGGGTGAAGCCGGTGATGCCGGTGCGGGTGAAGCAGGTGTTGAACCCGTTGTCTCCGTCGTACCACGTCCACTCGCAGCCGAAGCCCACCACGCCGTCGGCGAAGCCGTCGCCGTCGGCATCGACGTCGATGTGACGCGTGGACCAGCGGACCTGGACGCAGTCGACCACGGTGTCGGCGGGGATGTCGCCCCAGTCGAGGTGGTAGGCGCCGACGCCCGCGGGGCCGGTGTCGCTGATCTGGTCGATCAGGCCCGACGAACCTCCGGTCTGGCCGTAGGCGGAGCAGGGCAGCCGGTTGTCGGCGATCCAGATGTTCTCGGAAGTGTTGCCGTCGCGAGAGACGACATACTCGTTGGTCACGGTGGCGATGCGCTCGCCGGTGGCCAAGTTGATATACACATAACCGACGTCCTCTTCAGGGACGATTTTGTTCTGCAGCGTGACCGGGGTTCCGCCCGCGGCCGCCATGCCCGCCGCGGCGGCGAGACTGAACGCACACACCTTCAACATCGCATGCTCCTTTCGTACGATCAACGGACCGACCGTCTGGAACAACCAGCCGGGCCGGACCGAACATGCCCACGAGAGACCGAACTCGAACACACCGATCGGGATGTGCGCTTCCCGGTGCGTCCCGGGCTGCGCGGCGGGCGGGGATGTTCCGGGGGGAGTGCGGTCCTCGACGGGGAACCGGCGCGGGCCGTGTCAACGGCCGGTGCGATTCCAGGGCGTTTCGGGGCTCTCATCCCTCCGGGCACGACCGACGCCCGCTTCGCGCAGATTACTCGCTTTCCGTTCGGCTTGCTAGTGTCATCTGCGCTGTTATCCCGATTTTTTGGATCGGGCGCGTCCCCGCTCTCCCCCCACCGTCTGACCGCCTGCCGCAGGATCTTCCATGGATCACGCACCGAGCCCGCCACCCCGCCACGCGATCGGCTGCATGTCCGGCACGTCCCTGGACGCGCTGGACGTCGTGCTCGTCCGGGCACAGGACAGGGGGCTCTCCATGCGGTCGGTGTCGGTGCTCGATGGCGTTTCCATGGCACTGGGCGGTCGGCAATCACTTTCGCGACTGGCGTCCGGCGAGGCGCTCCCGGCGTCGGCGATCGCGACCGCGTCGCTGGAACTCGGCACGGCGCACGCGGCGGCGGCCCGGTCTCTGTGCCGGCGCGCCGGCATCGATCGGCCCGACCTCGCGTGCGCGCACGGGCAGACGGTCTGGCACCGCCCTCCGGGCGGTTGGCAGGTGCTCAACCCGTGGCCCCTGGCCCGGGAGCTCGGCTGCCCGGTGGTGTTCGATCTGCGCGGGGCGGATCTGGCCGGCGGCGGGCAGGGGGCCCCGCTGACACCCCTGGCGGACTGGGTGCTGTTCCGGGACCCGTCCGAGACCCGGGTGGTCGTGAATCTGGGAGGCTTCTGCAACGCGACCGTGCTCCCGGCGGGCGGGGACCCGGGCACCGTCCGCGGGGCGGACCTGTGCGCCTGCAACCAGGTCCTCGACGCGGCCGCCCGGGCCGCCATCGGTCAGCGCTTCGATCCGGAAGGCGGGCACGCGTGGCGCGGGACACCCGACGCCGGTGCGGCGGGGGAACTGTTCGCGCTGCTCGACGCGCAGCGGACGCGGGGACGGTCGCTGGGCAGCGGCGACGAGGCGGGGGCCTGGGTCTCGAAGTGGTGCGGGCGGCTCGCAGGAGAAGCCCTCCTTGCGTCCGCGTGCGCGGGGGTGGGCAGGGCCGTGGGTGTCGGCGTCGCGCGGCTCGCGGGACGGGACGCCGATGTGTTCGCGGCGGGCGGATCGGTCCGCAACCGGGCGCTGATGCGGGCGATCGGAGAGACGCTCGGCCGGCCGGTGCGGCCGAGCGACGAGGCGGGCGTGCCCGCCGCGTGGCGCGAGGGAGCCTGCTTCGCCGTGCTGGGCCTGCTGCTGGCCGATGGGGTGGAGGTCTCGCTGCCGGGCGTCACGGGGCGGGCGGGACCCATACCCTTGTCCGGCGCATGGATCTTCCCTCCCCGACAGGCCGACGCACTCCGCCCGATCGCGGGCACGTGATGACCGAGCAGCGGTCCGCGGACGCGCACCGTCTGGACACGATGGACACGGCGGGCGTGCTGGGCGCGATCTCGGACGCGGACATGGTGGTGGCGGCCCGGGTGCGGGACCGGCTGGCGGACATCGGCGCGTTCGTGGATCTGGTCCACCCGCGCCTGGCCCGCGGCGGACGCCTGATTTACCTGGGCGCGGGCACATCCGGGCGCCTGGGCGTGCTCGACGCGTCGGAGTGCCCGCCGACGTTCCAGACCGATTCCGGGATGGTGGTCGGGCTGATCGCGGGCGGGGATGGCGCGCTGCGGCGGTCCTCCGAGCACCGCGAGGACGAGCCCGACGGCGCGCACGCGGAGCTCGACGGGCTTGGTGTCGGCCCGGACGACGCGGTGTTGGGCATCGCGGCGGGCGGGACGACGCCCTACGTGCTCGGGGGCGTGGCGCACGCGAAGGGGCGCGGGGCGGCAACGGGTCTGCTGGTGTGCACGCCCATGGACCGGCCCGCGTGGTGCGACGTGCTCATCGACGTCCGGACGGGGCCCGAGGTGGTGACCGGATCGACCCGGATGAAGGCGGGCACGGCGACCAAGATGGTGCTCAACATGATCAGCACCGCGTCGATGGTGCGTCTGCAGAAGACCTACGGCGACCTGATGGTGGACCTGCGGGCCACCAACGACAAGCTGCGAGACCGGGCCGCCCGCATCGTGTGCGCGGTCACCGGCGTGGACCGCGATACCGCGTTCGGTCTTCTGGACCGCGCGGACGGGCACACCAAGGTGGCGTCGGCCATGGGCGTGCTGGGCATCGACGCGGAGGAAGCGCGGGCGCGGCTCGCGGTAGCCGGCGGATCGCTGCGGGCTGTGATCGGGGACGCGCGATGAACCTGGCGACGATGTGCGGGCGGATTCTGATGGTCGGCGTGCGTGGCGGGACGATGGACGATCCCCGCACCCGGGAGGACGTGGCGGCGTGCCGCCAAGCCGCGGTGGGCGGCGTGATCCTGTTCGCCACCGACCTGGGCGAGGGCTGCGATCGGAACATTCACCACCCCGAGCAGCTCCGACGGCTGGTCGGGGACCTGCGTCATGAGCTGGGGGCGGACCTGATCGTGGGGATCGACCAGGAGGGCGGGCGGGTCGCCCGCCTGCGTCCGGAGCGAGGGTTCGAGCCGCACGTCTCGGCCGCCTCCTTCGGGCGGATGGACACGTTCAGCCAACGGGCCCAGGCGCGGGCGCAGGCCAAGCAGCTGGCCGGTTTGGGGGTGGATCTGAACTTTGCGCCGTGCGTGGACCTGCTGGTCAACCCCGACTGCCCGGTGATCGCGGGCAAGGACCGGGCGTTCTCGCGCGACCCCTCGGTGGCGGCGGCGTGCGCGAAGGTCTGGATCGACGAGCACGCGCGGTTCGGCGTCAAGTGCTGCCTCAAGCACTTCCCCGGCCACGGCTCGGCCACCGACGACACGCACGACGGGCTGGCGGACATCACGGACACGTACGACGAGCCGACCGAACTGGCGGTGTACGAGGACCTGCTGACGCACTACGGCGACCGCGTGGCGGTGATGACGGGGCACCTGTACCATCACGCCATCGACCCGAACCTGCCCGCGTCGCTCTCCCGGGCGCACACGGGCGGCCTGCTCCGAGCGCGTCTGGGCTTCGAGGGCGTGGTGGTGACCGACTCGCTGGACATGGGGGCGGTGACCGAGCGGTTCGGCCCGGCGGACGCCATGGCGATGGCGCTCGACGCGGGGGCGGACATGCTGCTCGACGGCGCCAACATGCCGGGGATGATCCGGCCGCAGGCGGCGCTGGCCATCTCGCGGGCGCTGGTGGAAGCGGTCGAGGCCGGGCGGGTGCGGGGCGGGGAGGAGCGCATCGAACGCAGCGTCCAGCGCATCGCGCGGGCGTTCTCCTCCCAGTCCTGCTGAGCCGGCCCGGGACGCGGCGCCCCCATCCCCCACGGCTGCGGACGGGTCCGATCATCGCCGCCGCACGGGCTCGAAATGCCGCTGCAACGCCCAAAACTCCGGCGGAATCGGCCAATCCGCTCGCACGAAGCCGACGGGCGCGTCATGATGTGGCGGATGAGTACGAAGACCAGAACACCCAGGGGCGCCCTGCCGGGCCTGCTCGCGGCCGCGTGCGGCGTGCTGCTGGGCGGGTGCGGGGGGCCCTCGGTGTGGGCCTGGTCGGCCCCGGGGGGTCCGTCGTACCAGAGCCCGACAGAGATAGGTAGTTGGCACGGCGGTCCGTCCGGGTCGCAGGAGCGGTCCGCGGGAAGCGAACAGGCGTCGTCACCTGGGACGAACGAGGGCGTGCTGGTGTTCTCCAACTCCGCATTCGTGGCCGACCACGCGGAAGGGTCGTACCGACGCGACGGCGTGCTCGCTGCGCGGTCGCGAGAAGCGCTGCCGGATCGGCTCGGATGGCCGATGGAGGCCCGCCCGGACCTGCGCCGCACCGGCTCGCTGCGCACCTCGACACAGGCGGAGCGTTGGGTGTACCCGCAGACCCGCCGGGATCACGTTCACCGCGGATACCCGGTCTACCCGCCGCACCGGGGGTGGTGAGGTTCAAAAACGGAGGAGGCCGGCCTGCGACACACAGGCCGGCCCCGCACCAACACACGGGCATGCGAAGGTCGGATCAGTCGTAGAGGGCCGCGGTGGGCGGCAGTTCGACGGTCCGGAGTTCGAGGGTGGTCTCGATCCGGAAGTTGGACTGGGTGGTGTGTCGCTCGGCGAAGAAGAAGCTCAGCGTGTAGTCCTGTCCGTCCTCGAGCCAGGAGAGGCGGTCGAGTTCGATGGTCTGGGAGACCGCCGAGTGGACGCCGCCGATGTCGATGACGAGCTTGCCGTCCACGAACACCCAGACGTCGTCGTCACCGATGAAGGTGAAGGTCAGGCCGGCGTCGGCGCGGTAGGTGAACTCGGTCTGGAGCTCGAAGGTGAAGTGGAAGTTCTTGTTGGTGTTGGCGTAGTTGCCGTAGAGCTCGCCGTTGACCGGGAAGAACCCGCCGCGGGCGCTGAAGGTCGGGTCGGTCTTGTCGTCGAAGACGTAGGTGCCGTTGTCGGTCCGGTTGAGGCGGATGTCGAGCGGCTTGGAGGAGTTGACCCCGCGGGTGTCTCGGAACCACTGGTGGAAGTTGTCGGCGCTGGTCAGCGCGCCGCCGGTGGAGGTGCTCATAGAGCCGTTGGTGTCGCCCTCGCGGGTCGCCACGTACTCGCGGGGCGGGGCGATGTTTCGGCCCTGGGCGTCGCGCCAGTTACCGGACAGCTTGTAGCCGGCCGAGGCAAAGACGGGCTTGCCGGCGCTGTCGAGGGTGTCTGCGACCATGCCGACGTAGTGGCCGAAGCCGCTGGAGGGCCGGCGCTGGAAGTCCGGGTGCCCGCCGTTGGCGTTGAGGTCCTTGAAGTCGCGGACGACGCCGGAGAGGGTGATCGAGTCGGGGCCGGCGTGCTGCTGCCCGTCCTGCGCGGTTGCCGCGCCGGCCAGGCCGGCGATCAGGACGGCGCCGAGCGCTCCGATCGAGGTAAGAGTGGTTCGGGAATGGTTGTCACGATGCATGCCTGTCCTCCTCACCCGGGATGTTCCGGGTTTCTCAGTTGCCGCCCCTCGCGTGTGTTTGCCCGGCAGGGCGGAGACGGGCGTTTGTTTCCAGCCTGAAGTGCTGGTCTCCCGAGCGGCGCTCGGCAAAGAACACGTCCACGGGAACGGTCCGCCCGGGCGCTAGCCCGAGCCGGTCCAGGTCGATCCACTGCATGAGCCGGGCGTGGGTGGATCCCAGGTCGATGGCCAGGCGGCCGTCGACAAAGACCCACGCGTCGTCGGCCGACGAGAGCCCGATCCGCTGGCCCGGCCCGGCGGTCAGCTCGGCACGGATCACCCCCGTGTGCGGGGCGGCCGGGATGGGGCCGCCGGAGCGGTCCGAGTCGAACACGAAACACCCAAGGTCCGGGCGGAACCGCAGCGTCACGGGGACGGTCTGCGATTCGGTGCCGGTGAACCATGAGGCGAAGCTGTCCTGCGAAAAGACTCGGGGGTCGTGGCGTTCGGTCAGCTCGCCCGGGCGGTCTCCCAGGGCGGGATCACACAGGGCGGGGCGGACGGCACGCCCGGCCGCGTCGGTGAACGCACGCCCGATCTCGGCCCCGTGGCGAGAAGCGAGGGTGGGCACACCGTCGGGGCCGAGCGTGTCGGCGACGAGGCCGACGCGGACCGCGCCGGAGAAGCGTTCAAAATCGGGGTGGCCGCCCGGATCGGCGTGGGGTACGAAGGTCCGCAGCGACACCGGGATCGTAAACGCGTCGGCGGGGGCGGCGCCCGAGACCGGGCCGTCATCGCCCTGCTCGGACGGGGCGTCCTGTCCGGCACCGGCCGAGGCAACGGCCGTGCCGATCGAGAAGAGCATCGAGAGGCCCGAGGCGGCGATGGCGGCCACGAGCAGGAGGGGCACGAGCTTGCCGCCGGGGGTGGGGTTGCCCTCGAGCAGGCCGTGCTCGAGCGCCCCGTCCGGGCGGAACTCGCCGGGGGTCAGTGGTGTGTTGGGTGTCGCCATGGGGCGCTCCGTGTCAGCGTGTTCCGGCCCGGCTCGTCCCCACCGACGGGGGTTCGCCGGACCGCTCGCCAAGACGGTCCTATTCGCCCGGCGTGGGGGCCACCGGGAACCTCGGTGAAAATGGGGGGACCGGGGCGGTCGGGGACGGCTGGTGCGTTGGGGCAGCCTGTGCCGATGACAACGCCCGTGCGCACCGGGCGCGATCCGGGCCCCGGGTGGTCCGAGAACACGGTGCGCCGGGTACGATGTTCGGGAGGAGACCGGATGGACGCGTTTGTGATCGAGGGCGGGCGTCGGCTGAGCGGGCGGCTGCGGGTGAACGGGTCCAAGAACTCGGCGCTGCCGATCATGGCCGCCGTGCTGCTGACGGACGAGCCGGTCACCCTGCGGGACGTGCCCGACCTCTCGGACATCCGCAACATGGTCCGCCTGCTGGGCGAGCTGGGCGTGATGATCGCCCGGGAACGCGACGACCACGGACGCCCGATCTTCGCCCTGCACGCCATCGACGCCTCGCCCTCGCATGCCCGCTACGACATCGTGCGGACCATGCGGGCGAGCATCTGCGTGCTCGGGCCGATTCTGGCCCGGCGGGGCAAGGCGCGGGTCTCGCTGCCGGGCGGGTGCGCCATCGGGCTGCGTCCGGTGGACCTGCACATCCGCGGGCTCGAGGCGCTGGGGGCGAAGATCACGCTCGAGGGCGGCGACATCGTGGCCGAAGCCCCCGGCGGACGGCTGCGGGGCGACACCATCTTCCTGGGCGGGGCCAACGGATCGACGGTGCTCGGCACGGCCAACGTGATGTCGGCCGCGACGCTGGCGCGGGGGACGACGGTCATCGAGTGCGCCGCCTGCGAGCCGGAGATCGTGGACCTGGGCAACATGCTCAACGCGATGGGCGCCCGCATCGAGGGCGCGGGGTCTCCCCGGATCACCGTCCGCGGGGTGGATGCGCTGGGTGGGGTGGACCACACGGTGATCCCCGACCGCATCGAGGCGGGCACCTTCATGTGCGCCGCGGCGATCACCAACGGGGACCTGACGCTGGACAACTGCCCCCTGGACGCGCTGATGGCCGCGACGGGCACGCTGGAAGACGTCGGGGTGTCGGTGGATCCGATCGGTTCTGGCGATGACCCGATGCGCCGGACCTGCCGCGTGACGCGCCCGGGCCCGATGCGTCCGGTGCAGATCACCACGCAGCCGCACCCCGGGTTCCCGACCGACCTGCAGGCCCAGTTCATGGCCATGCTGTGCCTTGCCGAGGGCAACAGCGTGATCACCGAGAAGATCTTCCCCGAGCGGTTCCTGCACGTGGCAGAGCTGCAGCGCATGGGCGCCGGGCTGGTGCGTCAGGGCGCCACGGTGGTGGTCACGGGTGTCAGGGCCCTCAAGGGCGCGCCGGTGATGGCTTCGGACCTGCGGGCGTCGGCGGGCCTGGTGCTGGCCGGCATGGCCGCCGAGGGCACCACGACCATCAACCGGGTGTACCACATCGACCGCGGGTACGAGCAGCTCGAGAGCCGCCTGGCCTCGGTCGGCGCGTCGATCGCCCGTCAGGAAGTTCCGGTCGAGTCCGTGCCCTCGGCCTGACCGGCCCGGCCGGGCACCAGGACGGGCAGGCCGTCCACGATGGGGTAGACGCGCCCGGACGCGGTGCGCAGTTCGTCGCCCACGCGCACCAGCCGCTCGCCGGTGACCGGGCAGCGCAGGATCGCCAGCAGCGCGTCGTCCACGGGCAGGCCCGGGTCGCCCGATCGCTCGGCGCCGGTCATTCGTCCTCCTCGTCGAAGCCTCGGGCGACCAGTTCGGAGAGTTCCTTGAGGCAGTGTTCCGCGTCGTCGCCGGTGCAGGTGACCTCGATCTCGGTGCCCTTGGTGGCGGCGAGCATCATCAGTTCCATGATCGACTTGCCGTCGGCGTCGACGTCCCCGACACGGACGAGCACCTCGCACGCGTAGCGTTCGGCGAGCATGGCAAAGTCCGTCGCGGGCCGCGCGTGCAGCCCGTACTTGTTCGTGATCGTGACTTTGGCCGATCGCGTGTCGGGCAAGGGTGGCTCCGTTGGGGAGGCTTACCCGCCCAGCTGCTGGTGGTCCGCCTCGTCGAGCAGGGCGACGACCGCTTCGGTGTTGGTGGACTGGCGCAGGAAGCGACGGAAGGTGTCCTTGGAGAGGTTCTTGAAGATCGTCTCCATGGCCTGGAGATGCTCCTCCGGCCTGTCTTCCGGGCTGAGGAGCAGGAAGATGGTGTAGACCGGCTGCTTGTCGAGGGCGTTGAAGTCGATGCCCTGCTGGGAGATGCCGATGGCCGCCCGGATGACGTTGACGGAGCGGTGCTTGACGTGGGGCACGGCGACGCCGCGTCCGAAGCCGGTCGAGCCCTTGCGCTCCCGGTCGAGCAGCTTCTCGATGAGCCCGGGGGCGGCTTCTTCCTCTGTCGCGCCGGACGTGACGAGGGCGGCGACCAGTTCCCGGATCGCGTCGTCGCGCTCCTTGGCCTGGAGCTGCGGGACGATGGCGTTAGTGTGAACAATTTCGGTCAGCTTCATCCGCGTCCCCGTGTTAGCGCTTCTCGAGCTTGAGCTTTTCCTTGAGATCGTGCAGCTGGCGCCCGGCCTTGGCGATCACCTCGTCGATGAGCACGTACAGGTCGTGACCCTCGGACTTGGCGACGATCTCCGGGTGGTTCCGCACGGCCACGAGCAGTTCGGCCCAGAACAGTTCCTTGCTGGGCGATTCCTTGCCCACCGTGAAGTCGCAGTGGATCACCTGGTCTTCGTACTTGTCCAGTTTGGCGACTTTCTGCTCGGCGTGCTGCCGGATGGCATCGGTGACTTCCATATGACGCCCGACCATCGAGGTCCGCATACCGGTCTCCCTTCTCTGCGGGCCCGTGCGGCCCGTTCTGAACACAGTCTAAGCGCTCTTCTGGTTCCGTTCCGGCGGGGGGCTCTGGGCCTCTTCCCGGTCCGGTTCCTCCGGCCGGACGACCTCGGCGGCCTGCTCGGCCACCACGGCGGCCGCGGGCATCCGGGCCGGGTCCTTCGACGCGGTCTCGGGGGTGAGCACCCCCGCGGTGATCACGAACCGCAACGCCTCTTCCATGGAGACGTCCATCGGTTTGAGCGCCGAGGCGAGCACGTTGATCGTGAACCCGGTAAACGGCGTTGGCGAGGTTGGGATGAACACCGACACGACGCGCCCGCCGGCGGACTGGTCGATGGAGCGCAGGGAATCGCCGGTCAGGAACCCCATGGTCCAGATGTCCTTGGACGGGTACTCGACGAGCACGACCTTGGAGAAGGCCATCTTCTTCTCGCCCAGGATCAGGTCCACCACCTGCTTGACGTGGGGGTAGACCTGCTTGAACCCGGGGATCTTGGCGATCAGTCGCTCGACGCGGTGGTAGATCTGCCGCCCGAAGAAGTTTCCGAGCAGGAGGCCCGCCAGGTAGATCAGCAGGATCGCGATGAAGAAGCCGGCGAAGTTGAGGTACCAGCGCTCGCTCCAGTACTGCCGCAGCCACTCCCGGCGGATGTCGCGCTCGATGGTGGCGATGGGCGTCGTGGGGCGGTAACGGCCGCTGGCGCGGGCGACCAGGATCTCCTCCTCGCTGATGTCGTACCAGTCCGGGAGCTTGGCGTTGTCGACCACCTGCGGCATGACCCAGAGCACGCTCAGACGCGTCGCCCGGTTGATCGGCTCGGCCACGTTGGTGTAGACGAAGCTGAACGCCTGCCACAGGATCCACAGGGTGACGATCGTGGGCAGGAGGATGCCCAGCCCGCGGCCGAAGAACCGCTTGAAATCCGTGGTGAATGATTCGGCCATCCAGGCGGCTCCGGCACAGAGGGTCCGTCCAGCGTCGGGATCCGTCCCGCTCGCACCGATTCTAGAGGGTTCCCGGCGCCGCCGGTCCGCGACGGGGCGTAGGCTCCGGAATCCACGATCCGGGGTCGAAAGCGGGAGGTCGCATGCGGGTACTGGTCACCGGGGGGGCGGGCTACATCGGGTCGCACGCGTGCCAGCGTCTGCTCGCCGACGGGCACACGGTGGTGTCGATCGACTCGCTCTTCCGCGGGCACAGGGCCCCGATGGACGCCCTCAAATCCCTCCACGCGGGCCGGTTCGAGTTCGTGCACGCCGACGTCGGAGAATCCGGCAGGGTCCTGGCGACCCTCGACGAGCACCGCCTGGACACCGTCATGCACTTCGGGGCCGTCGCTTACGTGGGCGAGTCGGTCGACGACCCGCTGTGGTACTACCGCAACAACATCGGCGCCGCGATCGGGCTGCTCGACGCCTGCGACCGGGCGCACGACGGGCGGGGCGTCGAACGGATCATCTTTTCCTCGTCCTGCGCCACCTACGGCGACCCGCCCGAGGGCATGATCCCCGTGCCCGAGGACTGCCCGCAGCGCCCCACCTCGCCCTACGGGCGAACCAAGCTGCACTTCGAGGACGTCCTGCGCGACTACGCGGTCAAGCGGGGGCGTGAGGACCGCCCCCTGGCCCTGACCATGCTGCGCTACTTCAACGTCGCGGGCTGCGACCGCTCCGGCCTGCTGGGTGAGGACCACACGCCCGAGACCCACCTGATCCCCGTGGCGATCCAGGCGGCGCAGGGCAAGCGGGAGTCGATGTCGATCTTCGGCACCGACTACCCCACGCCGGACGGCACCTGCGTGCGCGACTACGTCCACGTCGAGGATCTGATCGACGCCCACGTCCGCGCAGCCGAGCGCGTCGGGCCCGGGCGGACCGAGGCGTTCAACGTCGGCATCGGCAAGGGGTACTCGGTCCGCGAGATCCTCGATTCCGTGCGGCGGGTCAGCGGCAGGCAGTTCGGGGTCGTCGAGTCCGGCCGACGGGCCGGCGACGCGATCGCGCTGTACAACGATCCGACCCGGATCCGGCGCGAGCTCGGCTGGGACGCGAACGTCACCGACATCGACGAGATCGTGTCCACGGCGTGGGCGTGGATGTCCGCGCACCCCGAGGGGTACGGGAGCTGAACGACCCGGGCGGGCCTTTCCCGGGTCGCCGCGCCGCCGAAGAACACCCATGCCCGATCCGAGCATCACCGCCCGCGCCCACCGATGGCTGACCGCCGAGGACGACGGGCGGGTGTGCCGCGACATCCCCGAAGCGGCCTGCGCCGAGCAGCCGCGCAACTTCTTTGTGCACGTGCTCAGCCTCGGGGCCACGAAGACCGGCGACGGGCTGGCGGACCCGAAGCTGGCGCTGAGCTGGCTGCTGACGGCGCTGGGTGCGCCGGCGGGGCTCATCGGGCTGCTGGTCCCGGTGCGAGAGGCTGGGTCGCTGCTACCGCAACTCGTGACGGCCGGCCTGATCCGCGGCCTGCCGCAACGCAAATGGGTGTGGGCGGGCGGAAGCCTGATCCAGGGGCTCGCGGTGGCCGGCATGGGCGTGGCCGCCTTGCGTCTGGAGGGAGCGGCGGCCGGGTGGACGATCGTCGGGCTGCTCGCGGTGTTCGCGTTGGCGCGGAGCGCGTGCTCGGTCAGCTACAAGGATGTGCTCGGGAAGACCGTTTCCAAGTCCACCCGCGGCACCGCGACCGGCACAGCCGCCACGGTCGCGGCGGCCGTCGTCCTGACATTCGGCGTGCTGCTGAGTGTCGGCGTGATCCCCCTGACGACCCGGACCATCGCCATGGCCCTGTTCACGGCGGCGGGCCTGTGGCTGCTCGCGTCCGCGCTGTTCGCCACGCTCGCCGAGGCCCCGGGCGCCACCGAGGGGGGCGGCAACGCCTGGACCGTCGCCCGCGAACATGCATCGCTGCTCAGGACCGACCCGCAACTGGTCCGGTTCATCACCGCCCGGGCGCTGCTGACCTCGACCGCGCTGGCACCGCCGTTCCTGCTGACGCTGGCCGGATCGTCCGGGCGGACGAGCTTCGCCGAACTCGGGCCGTTCGTGGTCGCGTCGGCGCTGGCGTCGGTGTCGAGCACCTACGTCTGGGGACGTCTGTCGGACCGGTCCAGCCGGCGGGTGCTGATCCGGTCCGGCCTGATCGGCGCGGTCGTGCTCACGGCCACCGCCGTCGTGGGCTGGGCTTCGCCGGGCGCCCCGATCACCCGGTGGTTGCTGCCGGTGCTGCTGTTCGTGCTGATGATCGCCTACCAGGGCGTGCGTCTCGGGCGCTCGACCCATCTCGTGGACATGGCGACCGCCGACACCCGGGCCGCCTACACCGCGCTCTCCAACACGATCATCGGCGTCGTGCTGATCGCCGGCTCGGCGTTCGGGCTGCTGGCCGAGGCGGTCGGGCCGGCGGGCGTGCTGGGCGTGTTCGGCGCGATGGCGTTGGGCGCCGCGTGGGTCGCACGGGGGCTGGAGGAGGTCCAAGAGGACGGGTCGTAAGGCCCGCGTCCCTATCGTGCTCTCGATGTGCGGCCGCTTCACCCAGCACTGGACGTGGGCCCAGCTCCGGGCGGTCTCCGAGCCGTTCTGGGCCGTGCCCGACCCCGGCGACGACCCGAAACCGCGGTACAACATCGCGCCGACCCAGCCGGCGCTGGTCATCCGGGGCACGGACGGCGGGGCGCGGATCGATCCCGTCCGCTGGGGCTTTGCCAACCACCACCGCCTGGGCGAGGTGATCAACGCCCGCGTCGAGACGGCCCGGCGGCTTCCCATGTTCCGTGAAGCGGCCCGGGCGCGCCGGTGCCTGATCCCGGCCGACGCCTTCTACGAGTGGGAATCCAAGGGCGACGGCCCGAAGCAGCCGTGGGCGCTGGCCGCCCGGGACGGGCTGTTCCTCCTGGCGGGCCTGTGGGAGCCGTCGGACGGGGGCGACCGGTTCGTGACGCTGACCTGCGACACGCCGCCGGGCTTCGAGCCGGCGATCCACCACCGCATGCCGTGCGTGGTCCGGCCTGAGAACGGCGCGGCGTGGCTGGACCCCGCGAACCCCGAAGCCCTGCCGCTGGCGATGTCCTTCGGCGATCCCGACGCGTTCCCGACCAAGGCCTGGCCGATCTCGACCCGGGTCAACACGCCCAGGAACGACGATGCGCGGCTGCTGGAGCCCGTGGAGCCGGAAGCGGGGTTGTTCGGGTAGCCGACGGACCCTTCCAAAAACGATCGCGACCGCCTTCCGGCGGTCGCGTGGGGTGCGTCAGTGGGCCTGGACAGACTCGAACTGTCGACCTCACCCTTATCAGGGGTGCGCTCTAACCAACTGAGCTACAGGCCCTCGGAGCCTTGCGGCCCTCGGGCGGGCAGTATAGACCCCGGGCCGCGGGTCGTCATCCAGATCGGCCCGCGTGAAACTTCCGACCGGCCCTGCGGGCGGGTCTGGGAGCCTGGGTCGGGCCTAGGCGACCCCGGCGGGCGGGGGGTCCAAGGGGATGGTCAGGAGGAACTCGGCCCCGTGGGATCGGCGGCGGACCAGGCGGAGGTCGCCGCCCATCTCGCGGGCCAGGCCGCGGGAGAGGGCCAGGCCCAGGCCCAGGCCCGGGCGGCTGCTCTCGGCGGCCCCGGGGCCGCGCTGGAACTCGCCAAAAACGCGCTCGCGGTCGCGCCGGGGGATGCCCCGGCCGTGGTCGGCCACCAGCACCTCCAGCTGACGGTCGGTCAGGGTGACGTCGAGGTGGATGCGGGTGTCGGCGTCCTCGGCGTCGGCATCGGCGGGGACGGCGTACTTGCAGGCGTTCTCGACCAGGTTCATCAGGATCCGTTCGACCGACCGCGGGTCGCAGGTGACCGTGCGGGACGACGCGGCCTCCGCGCCCGGCGCGGTCGAGACGATCAGGTCCATGCCGGACTGCTCGGCCCGGCGGCTGAGCACGGGGCGGACGCGGGCGAGCAGCTCGGAGTGGGTGATGGGCCGCTCGCCCGGCGGGCGGGCGCTGCCGGGGCGTCGCCGGGTCAGGCGGGCGTACTCGAGCACGTTCTCGACGATCTCGGCCAGGCGGATGGACTCGCGCTCGAGGGTGCCCAGGTACTCCGCCCGGGCCTTGTCGTCCGTCACCATGCCGCCGGCGAGCATCTGGGCGTACAGCCGGAAGGTCGTCAGCGGAGTGCGCAGCTCGTGGGTGACCGCGCCCACGAACCGGGCCCGGCGGTCGGACAGACGCAGCGTGGCGCGGAGCACCAGCCCCACCGCGACGAGCGCCCCGAGCGTGGCGAGCCAGGTGATCACCAGGGCCAAGAGGGCGGGGGTCATGCCGGTCGGCGCGCCGGGGAGTTCGGGCCCGGGGAGCAGCAGCGCCGGCACGGTGGCGAGGCGGAAGCCCAGGCCGTCGCGTTCGAGCTGCGCGGCCGCGGGGCCGCGGGCGGGAACGATCGAGGCCTGTGGGAGCAGGTCGCCGAGCGAGGACTCGAGCGTCTCCTTCAGGGCATCCCAGTCGAGCCGGACGCCCTCCGTCTTTGCCCCGGCCGGATCCGCGACGGCGCGGACGAGCACGAGGTCGGTGCGGTCGGGGTCGGTCTCGACCCAGCGCGGCTCGAGCTGGCCGACGCCCGCGACAAGACCGACACCGAGCCGGTGAACCGTTCCGTCGTCGGCGTTCGTGGAAGGGCTGATGGTGTTGACGCGCGGGACGCTGCGCCCGGGATCCACACGGCCGTCCGAGAGCGTGAAGGCCGTTTCCGACGGTGTCCCCGGATCGGCCGCGCCGGTCTGGGCGTCCCGGGTCACGAGTTCCCGCGCGGACTCGGGCGCGGACTCGGCGGCGGTCACCGCGGCCAAGGGGGCGTCCGACTGCTTGGTCATCGGGGCCTGCTGCTGGGCGATGTTGGCGATCTGCTGGCGGACCTGGTAATCGAATGCGGAGGGTTCTTGTTCGGACTCCGGCGGTTCGTCGGCCTGCGGGGCCGCGCCGGGCGCATCGGCGGGGGACGCCCGGTCGGCCATCGCCCAGCCCTGACCGGCCGCCCGGGCGCGGGTGTTGCTGGCGGTGACGGTGTCGTCGGGCAGGACGGTGAAGTAGCCGTCGGCGAACCGGTTGAAGGAGAGCGCGCCGGAGAGCGTCTCGGCGCGGTCACGCCGGGATTCGGCCATGCCGCCGGTCTCGCCCAGCGGGCGTGCGGCCTCGGTGGCGATGATCGGGGCGAGCTGCGAGTCGAGCCGCCAGAGGGCCAGACGGATGACCTCCTGTCGCTGGGTCAGGCGGCGGTTGGCCTCGTTGCGCTGCTCGAGCCGCGCCACGGAGATGCTGGCCCACGCCAGCGCGCCCAGCACCATGAGCGCCACCGTCCAGAACACCCACCACATGGCGGACCGGCGGGGGTTCACTCGCCGGCCCCGCTCTCGGTCCCGTGCCGGGCCCCGTTGTCGGCCACGAGCATGTAGCCCTTGCCGCGGACGGTCTGGACGACCTTGGGGTCGGCCGGGTCGTCGTCGAGCGTCTCGCGGATGCGGGCGATGGTCATGTCCACCGTGCGGGTGTGCGTGCCGCGGGGGTCCAGGCCCCAGACCCGCTGGAGGAGTTCGTCGCGGGACACGGCCCGACCCGGGTTGGCCGCGAGGTAGCCGATGACCTCGGCCTCGCGCTCGGTCAGCGTCCGCCGGGCGCCGCTGGGCAGCACGGCCTCGCGTCGGTCGAAGTCGATGGTGCGCCCGGCGAGCGAGAGGCTCTCGCGGCGCGACGGGCGGGCGGGCGATCGGCGGAGCACGGCCTCGACGCGTGCGATCAGTTCGTCGATGCCGAAGGGTTTGACGACGTAGTCGTCGGCCCCGAGACGCAGCCCTCGGACGCGGTCTTCCTCCTCGCCGCGTGCCGTCAGGAAGATGACCGGCTGGGCCGGGCGGGCCTTGCGCAGTTCGGCGAGGACCTCCATGCCGTCCATGCCGGGCATCATGATGTCGAGGAGCACCAGGTCGGCGTCGATGGAGAGGGCCATGTCCAGCCCGGCCTTGCCGCCGGGCGCCTCGTGGACGGTGTAGCTGTTGAAGCGGAGCATGTCGACCACGCCGCGGCGGATGGCCGCGTCGTCTTCGACCACCAGGATCACACCGAGGGACATGGGAGGCTCCGGCAGGGGTTCAAGCCCCCCGGCCCGCGCTGGCGGGCCGGGGACGGGGATCAGGTTACCACGAGTAGCGGACGGTGTAGGTCAGCTTCTCTTCCTCGTCCGGGTCGAGCGTGACCGTGGCGTGCAGGGTGGTCGCGTCAAGCATCTCGTGCTTGTGCGAGATGTTCTGGATCGTTGCGTTGGTCCAGCGGTAGAGCCGCTCCTGCACCACGACGTCGACGGATTCCTCCTTGCGGTTGCGCAGGGTGACCTCGATGGTCTCGATCATCCAGTCGCGCCCGCGCTCGAAGGAGACCTGGCGACGCTCGCCGACCACGTCGAACGCGTTGCCGAGCTTGATCATGACCTTCTCGTTGCGGGGCGTGTGGTCGATCACGTCCTCGCCGATGAACTCCTGCGAGCCGTCGGCGTCGTCGGTCTGGTTGACGCGGATACGCCCCGACGGCAGCGGCACGCCCAGGCCGTGGGCCTCGGAGTTCTCGAACTTGACGTACACCGCCACCTTGCCGTTGGACTGGACGCCGAAGTTCTGGTCCATCGCGGGCTGGCCGCCCCACCAGCGCACGCCCGCCGCGCCGTCGAACATGAGGATCTTCTCGGCCGGGATGTCCCGGGCCGCCTCGAACAGCTCGATCTGCTTGGTGGAACGGTCCGGGATCGTCACCGGGCGGCCGAGGGTGTAGAGGTGGTACTCGAAGAACGCCTTCTCCTCGAAGCCCTTGTCCATGGCGGCGCCCGCCATGCGGGACTCCATCATGTACATCTGCGGCTGCTGGGCCGGCTGCGCCCGGTGCACGTCGCCCGCGATCAGCTTGAGCGTCGCGTCCTCGTAGCTGCCGCCCGACTGGTTCAGGATCGACACCCACGCCCCGACGTCCACCGTGCCGCGGTTGGCGTTGTCGCCCTCGTGGAAGAGGATGTTGTAGTCCGCCCACCAGGTGATGCCGCCGGTCTGGTAGGTGATGCGGGCCTCCTGCGTGCCCGCGCGGTCGGCGGCCAGCGTCCAGATCAGCGTCGGGCGGGTGATCAGCCCGTCGGCCAGTGAGGGGAACTCGACGCCGCCGTAGCCCTCCTGGAACTTGATGCGTCCCTCGTCGCCCTGGAGCAGCATGCCGCCGCCGGCCACGGAGAGAAGCGTCATCTCCTGCCCGCCGTAGATGATCGTCTTGTCGATGTAGCGCTCGAGCATCTTGTCCATGCTGAGCAGGTCGAAGCGGTAGTCCTGCTCGAGCACGCGGGTGCCGTCGGGGTCGGTCAGCGACTCGAACCGCACGGTGGTGGGATCGAGCAGGGCGGCGACGTCGGTGATGCTGGTCGTGGACACGCCCCGCTGGACGTCGATCGACCGATCCTGCTTGATCATGGCGTAGCCAGGGATCTGGCCCCACGGGTTGCCGTAGCGGTTCTGGCCCGGCGTGGGCCGGTACATCTCCGGCGGGATGGCGCCGGGCGTGGCGGTCGAGTAGATGGTCAGCGCGGTGCCGTCGGCGAGCGCCTGCGGTGCGAGGCCGCCCGTGGCGGCGAGCAGAGCGAACATGGTGGTCCGTGCGATCTTCATGCGTGTTTCCTCCCTTTGGGACAAGAGTCTATGGGTCGATGGGCGTGGGTCCGCCTTTTCAAGCCGGGCCGACGGATCTCCCCGCCAGCCCGGTGGTTGCTTCAACTCTGACCGGATCGGATCATCCGGGATTCTTGACCAGCACCCGCTGGCCGTGGTTGATCAGGTACACCTCGCCGCGGTTGGCGAGCATCCACTGGCGGTGCTGGCCGGTCAGGTCGTCCACCAGCGTCCAGTAGGCGTCGGTGCCGAACTCGACCGTCTGCTGCGGCTCCTCGTCGGCCTGCTCGCCCAGGCGGGCGTCCACCCAACGCGTCGCCTTGCGGTACAGCGTGCCGCGCTGGTCCCGCTGGACGGTGCTGACGGTCTGCACCTGCATGTCGGCGCCGTACCACATGTTCGACTTGACCGCGGTGTCGGCCTGCACCTTTCCGTCCACGAGCGTGGCCGCCGGGGCCATCTCACGCGCGGCGATATTGCCGCGGTTGACCGACTGGGCGACGCCGGCCAATCCCGACCGCGTCTGGCCCTGCTGGGCCACCGACTCGCGGGCGCGGACATAGGCGATACCCAACTGCCCGGCCTCGTCCCGCGGGGCCGCCGCGTCGGCCAGGCTCATGTCCTCGGACGCCAGGAAGGCCGTGTACTCGGTCATGATGCCGTGCTCGAGCGACAGGCGGACCACCTCATCGACCAGCTCGGCGTCCGGCTCGGAGCCGTCGGCCGTGTCGATGCGGATCTTGCTCAGCAGCGCGTCGATCCGCTTCTGCGCCCACAGGCGGGGGACCGCCCCGTGCCGCGTGGAGGCCTCCTTCGGGTCCAGCACGGCCTCGATGACGGGCGAATCGGGGTCTTCCGAACGGACCCGCAGCAGCATCGGCCCGGCGTGGTCGTACCGACCGACCAGCATCACCCGCGAGCCGCGGAACAGGTCGCCCAGCGCATCGGGGTGCACGAAGGTCAGGGCTGGGTTGACCGTCTGCGGCAGCGGCGTGCCGTCCGGCGCGTGGGTGGTGAACATCGGCGACACCATCACCGGACCGTCGAGCTTGTCGAAGACCTGCGCGATCTTCAGTTCCACGTCCTCGTTGGGCAGGACGAAGGTCGCCTCGGCCCTGGTGTCGGCCGCGACGCCGTCGAGCAGCGGGGCGTTCACATCCGTGCCCACACCGAAGGTGAAGACCCTGCGTCCTTCCTTGTTGGCATCCCGTGCGGCCTGGCGGATGGCGGCCTCACCGGTCACGCCGTCCGTGGCCAACCCGTCGGTGAGGAACAGCACCATGCCCAGATAGCCGTCGGCCAGCGGCGCGCGGAGTGATTCCATCAGGGCGTCGTGCAGGTTGGTCGAGCCGCGGGCCTGGATGGCGTCGATGTAGGCCATCGCGCCCCGCATCGTCTCGTCGTTCTTGACGACCGGCGCATCGGCGAAGGCCCGCACCTCGCCGGCGTAGTCGATGATGTTGAACCGCTCGCCGTCCCGCAGCCCGGCGATGATCTGGCGGGCCGATTCGCGGGCCTGCTCGATCTTCCGGCCGTTCATGGACCCGGAGCGGTCCATCACCACGGTCAGCTCCCGCGGCATCGGCTCGGCGTCGCCCGGGTCGGGCGCGTCACCCATGAACAGGAAGTAGCCCTTGCCGTCACTCTCCGGGTACATCAGGCAGGTCGCCCCGCCCGCCTCGGACCCGGTGACCGCGTACAGGCGGAACGCGCCCGGCTCGTCCATGTTCGGCACGATCACGCGGACCGCGTCCTTGCCGAGAGTCTTCGTGATGATCGGGTGCGAGGGCGAGAACACCGGGCCGAGCCCGCCCGAGCCGGCCACGTCCATCGTCAGCGACCACGGCGCGCCCGAACCCGTCACGGACGACGAACGCGGCAGGACGTACTCCACCCGGCCCGCGTGCGAGGGCATCGCGTGCTGGTACACCAGCGTCACCACGCGATCCGCGCCCGGCTCGACCGGGAACACGCTGGTCTGGATCAGATCGGTTCCGACGAACTCGAGCAGGCCCGGATCGACCATGCGGCTGACGATCTCGCGGTACCGGCGGGTCGCCTCGGCGCGGGGGAGCAACTCGGCGGTCGGCTCCTCGCCGATCCCATCGATGCCGAAGGTGTGGATCGACGCGCCGTTGGCCACCGGCAGCACCAGCCGGGCCTCGGACCGGCGGTTGGTGGTGTTGGTCACGGTGATGACCATGGTGGTCGTGGCGATCGCCCCGTCGATGCGGGCGTTGACCTCGACGCCCCGGACGGCACACCCGGGCAGGGCACGCCGGGGCTGCTGGGGAACAAGCAGGTGAAGCTCTTCGGTCGGGGGCATCACGGCCGTGGACGGCTGGGCCAGGCCGGCGGCGGCGAAGAGCATCAGCCCGGCGCAGGCGAGCGGGACGAATCGGGATCGGGACGGGTTGGCTGTCATGGCGTTTCTCCTTGCGTATTGAGCCATGGAAGAGATACCGACCAATCCGGGTCCCGGCCGTCACCGGTTTGTCACGCCGCGGCCGCGGCCCAAAAAGGTTCCGGGCGTGTCACGCGATTGTCACACGAATAGGGTGGTCCGCTGGCGCGTCAGTCCCGGTGGGTCCGCAGCATCAGGTCACGCGGCAGGGCCAGCGTGATCGCGCCTGCCGCCAGCAGCGTGCCGGCGGTGGCGTAGAACGCGGCGTCGAGGCCGAGACCGTGCATCAGCGCGTTGCCGATTCCATCGGGCAGCGAATCCGCGAACCGCAGCAGCCAGCGGGGTGCGCTGTCCTTGGCCTGCAGCCCGTTCTGCACCAGTTCGGCGATCATCGGGCCGACGAACGCGAACGCCCACGCGCCGCCGAGCATCAGCCCGCTGGCCAGGCTCGTCCGGTGCGGCAGCATCCGCTGCGCCAGCCCCATGCTCAGCGGGATGCACGAGCCGAAGCCGATGCCGGCCAGCACCGCGCCGCCGATCGCCACGCCGGCCGCCACGGAGAGCGGCAACGCGTCGGCGACGGTGAGGAGCGAGATCGCGACCGCCCCGAGCAGGGGGATGAGCCAGTAGACCGTCTTCTCGAAGCGGGCGCCCAGGATGAACCCGAGCACCATGCCCCCGCCGCCCATGCCCAGCTGCATCGAGGCCTGCAGCGTGCCGTTGAGGTTGGACGCCCCCGACGCGATGGCCTCGGTCATGGTCGCCGCGCCGGACCGGCGCAGGGCGTGGGCCGTGGCCCACTCGGTGAACAGGTACACCAACGCCATGTTCACGCTGAACCGCAGGATGTTCGAGGTGTACAGCAGCCACACCGCCCGCCAGCGCCCCCGCCGTTCCGCGTCGTCCCACGCGTGGTGGGTTGCGTGCGATCCGGAGGAGGTGTGGCCGACCCTGCGGATCGCCAGCGTCAGGATCACGGCCGAGATCAGCCCGGGGATGATCATCCACCGCAGGGCGAACAGGCCGGTCCGCGTGTCCACGACCCCGTCCGCGCCGGTGGCGAAGTGCCCGACGTACCGCGGCGTCAGCACGTTGCCCGCCATCCCGCCGAGCATCCCGAACAAAAAGAACAGGGCGAGATAGCGCGACCGCTTCGCCCCCGACAGCCGCCCCACCGCGGCCGCCGCGGGCGGGTGGAACGCGCCCACGCCGGCGGCCCCGATCGCGAACACCACCGCCAACTGCCAGAAACTCTGCACCATGCCCACGTTGGCGATCGCCAGAACGGCCACCACGAAGCCCAGCGTGCCGAGCATCCGCGTGTCGAACCGGTCGCTGAACCAGGCCACGACCGGCTGGATCAGCCCGGAAGACACCGACCCGATGCCCAGGAGCAGCGCCTTCTGGTGCGTCGGGATGCCCAGCATCACCACCAGCGAGGGGATCATCGCGATGATCATGAAGCTGAAGGCGTCGATCACGAAGTGCGTGCCGATCACGGCCGTCGCCCTGCGTCGGCGTCCCCGCACCGCGGTGCCGGACACCCCCGACGGACGGACCGGCGCGGCGACCTCGGACGGGATGGATGCGGGCGCTTGGGCGGTGGTCACGGGGCAAGCCTAGGGAGAACGGCGTGGGATCGGGCCGCACCGGGCGCGGCGGACCCTTGTGTTCGGGCGCACACGAGCCGGGGATGCTCAGTGGCCGGCGGGCCGCCCGCCCTTGCGCGGGTCGCTCGCGGCCTGCCACCCCGCCCCCGACCGGTCCCGCACGATCAGCTGCACGTTGCCCACGCCGTCCAGCTCGCCGATCGCGTGCCCCCGCGACGCAAGGTCTTCGCCCCACGCGCCCGCCGCGGGCTCGAGGCCCACCCGGTCGGGCAGCCACTGGTGGTGCAGACGCGGGGCCGCCACCGCCGCGCCGGCGTCCATGCCCGACAGCGCGTTGAGCAGCGCCTGGAGCGTGCCCGTGATGATCCGCGGCCCGCCGGAGGCCCCGCCCACCGCCAGCACGCCCCGATCGTCGAGCACGATCGTGGGCGACATGCTCGACAGCGGACGCTTGCCCAGGGCGGGTAGGTTGCGGTCCGACTGGGTCAGGCCGAAGGCGTTGGGGCGCCCGCGCCGGGTCGTGAAATCGTCCATCTCGTTGTTGAGCACGAAGCCGAACGCGTCGACACCGACCAGCGAGCCGAACTCGAGGTTGATCGACTCTGTGCACGCGACCGCCCCGCCCCACCGGTCCACCGCGGACACATGCGAGGTGCCCCCGTCCTCCGGGAGCGCGTCCGGGGTGCCGTAGGCCGCAGGCTCGCGGGTCGTGCCGCCGATGGAGCCCGCGATGCGCCGGATGTTGGCCGGATCGAGCATCGCTCCCGTCGGCACCGGCTCGAACGCCGGATCCGCCATCCAGCGGGAGCGGTCGGCGAAGGCGTGCTTGAGCGCCTCGACCAGTCGGTGCCGCTCCGGGCCGGTATCGACCGGGTCGCCCGGGTCAACGCCCAACGCACCGAGGATGGCCATCGTCTGCGCGATCGTCGTCCCGCCCGACGAGGGCGGCGGCATGCAGATAAACGTCAGCCCGGCGACTTCGACGATCAACGGGCGCACCTCGACCGGCTCATACCCCAGGAGCATGCCCACCGTCAGCTGCCCGCCGAGCCGATTGGCCGCCTCGACCACCGCCTCGCCCATGTGCTCGGAGGCGAACGCTGCTTGACCGTGCCGCTCGATGAGCGCCAATGCCCGGCCCTGCGCCGGATTGATGATGCGATCCCCCACCCGCACGCGCCCTGCACGAAGAAAGTGCTCCCAGACCAGCGGGAAGCGGGACTTCATCGCCGGTTCCGCCTCGAACCGCCGGATCAGCCCGGCGGCCATGCCCGCGTAGTGGTCATCGACCACGAACCCCCGCTCGGCGGCGGCCCGGGCGGGGGCGATGACCTCGGCGAGCGGCAGCGTGCCGTAGCGCTCCAGCGCGTACAGCAGCCCCGGCACCGTGCCGGGGACCCCCACCGCCGCGCCGCCCACGGTGCTCGACGCCCCGGTGGACTCGTAGAAATCCGGGCCGACCGGGGAGGTCTCGCGGTAGTTGATCGCCGTGGACACGGGGCCGTGGGTCGGGTCGTCCGGCAGGTGGATGACCATGAACCCCCCGCCGCCGATGCCGCAGGAGTACGGCCGAACGACCGAGAGGGTGAACGACGCGGCCACCGCCGCGTCGACCGCGTTGCCGCCGCGTGCGAGCATGCGCGCGCCGGCTTCGGACGCCATCGGGTGGTCGGCCGCCACCGCGGCGTGCTTGAACGTGGCCGAGAATCCCTCGGCGGAGCGCACGCCCGACGGGGCGCACGCCGTGCCTATCAGCACGGCCCAGAGGGCGATCAGTGAAACGGGCAGGCGAGCGGTTT
>TARA_R110000782_G_scaffold206139_2_pt1 | contig 47793 bp, 35 predicted proteins | sample TARA_R110000782 | Tara Oceans TARA_R110000782 (sample SAMEA4397859) | marine metagenome | biome: Polar Biome; feature: [SRF] surface water layer (ENVO:00010504); material: water (ENVO:00002006), including particulate matter (ENVO:01000060) such as... | depth 5 m | reverse complement strand
CCGCGCTTCGGCGGGGCTCTGTCCTGCTGGCTTGCCGGTTAAACCGTCAGCACGAACAAGACCGCCCCGCGAGCGCGGGTCGGCTTGGTGCTAATCGTTTTCATCGTCATGGACATCGGGGCGGGCGAATAGCAGCCTCAAACAGCCTCGTCTAGCTCTGTTCGAGGCCGATCCATTTCTCGACCACGGGCCGTTCCCAAGCCTCCAGCGCGTCAATGAGGGCGCCCGCCATTTCCGCGACGGCGAGCATTCCCCGGTGCTGTGGGCGCACGAATTTCTCGGCGGCCATGTGATCGAGAAAGCCTGCAAGCTGGTCGTAGTAGCCTGCAACGTTGAGGAGACCGCAGGGCTTTTCGAAGATGCCGAGCTGGCTCCACGTCCACACCTCGAACAGTTCTTCGAGCGTGCCGACTCCGCCGGGAAGCGCCGCGAAGGCATCGGCGCGGCGCGCCATCTCCGCCTTGCGCTCGTGCATCGAGCCCGTGATGACAAGCTCGGTGAGGCCGTGGTGTGCGACCTCGTGATCGACGAGCGCCTGCGGGATCACGCCGACGGCCTCGCCGCCCGCCGCGAGCACGGCGTCGGCGAGTACGCCCATCAGGCCGATCGACGCGCCGCCATAAACGAGGCGGATACCGCGCGCGGCCATCGCCGCGCCGAGCGCGCGGGCGGCATCCGTATAATCAGGGCGTAGACCCCGGCTGGAGCCGAGGAACACGCACAGGCTGGAAATCCGCCTCAGGCGAAGATCTCCTGAAGGAACAGCAGCGTCGCCTGCCACGAGCGACGGTCGGCGATCTCGTTGTATTGTGCGCCTTCCGCACGGGCATTCATGCCCTTGGCCGTGAAGGCGTGAACGGTGTCGCCATAGGCATTGAGCTGCCACTTGGCGCCCGCATCGGTAAGCTCCTTGGCGAGGGCAATCACGTCCTGCGGCGGGGCAAGCGGGTCTTCCCAACCGTGGTGGAGCTGCACCTGCGCGTGGATCGGCCCCTGCGGCCCGAGGTTCGGCGGCGGATAGACGCCGTGGAACGAGACGACGCCGGCAACATCCTTCGTGCCGCTGCGGGCCACATCGAGCGCGCAGAGGCCGCCGAAGCAGAAGCCGATGACGGCAATGCGCGACGGGTCGGCCAGGGGGTGCGTCTTGGCGAACGCCACCGCAGCGAGCAGCCGGTCGCGGAGCAGCGCGCGATCGGCCATCAGCGGCGCCATCAGCGCGCTGTTGTCCGCGCCCACCGTGCCGCGCACGCCTTTGCCGTACGTGTCGATGGCGATACCGACATAGCCCGCCTCAGCCAGCAGATCGGCGCGCTCGCATTCGTGGTAGCACTGCCCGGCCCATTGGTGCGCGACGAGGACGACAGGGCGTTTCTGCGTGCCGCCGGTGTGGGCGACATGGGCCTCGAACGTCGTACCTGCGTGCGAATAATCAGCTAAATTCGTTTCAACCTTGCTCATCATTTCACCTCGATTGGTAGTCCAAGGGTTTTCAGTTGTGGTTCGACCTGCCGCCGGTCGCCGACGACGACCCAGAGCAGCTTGTTCACGTCGATATTGGCCTTTGCCGCAGCGGCCAACTGTTCGCGGGAGAGCGCGTTCAGCTTCGCGGCGTAGGTCACCTGATAGTCGTCCGGGCGCTTCAGGCGGGCGTTCGTCTGCAGCGCGTCAAGCACGGCGGACGACGATTCGTAGGCACCCGGCAACCTCCCGGTGAGGAACGCGAGCGTCGATTTCATTTCCTCGGGCGTGATCGGCTTGTCGGTGACGTAGGCCGTGATGTCCTTGCGAAGCTCGGTGAGCGCGGCGCCGGTTTTGTCCGCCTGCACGGGCGCGAACACGTAGAAGGGCATCTGCTCCGACGTTTGCGAGATCGCAGTGGAGACGCCGTAGGACCAGCCCTTGTCCTCGCGCAGGTTCATGTTGAGCCGCGAGGTGAACACGCCGCCGAGCGGTGTGTTCGCGGTGGTGAGCGCGAGGTTGTCGTCCGTGCCTTTGTGCGCGAGCGGATAGCCCGCGAGGATGAACGACTGCGGCGAGCCGGGGCGGTCGATCAGGATGATCTTGCTCGCGGCTGGCGCGCTTGCGGTCGTGAAGGTCTTCGCACCCTTGGGCGTGGACGGCGCGGACCATGTGCCGACCGCCTTTTCAAGAAGCGGCACGAGCTGGCCGATGGTCGTGGCGCCCGACGCGAAGATCGTGGCGTTGTCGGGGCGCAGCCATGTCTGGTGGAAGTTGACGAGATCGCTCCGCGTGACGGCCTTGACGCCCTCCACGGTGCCCGAGCCGGTGAGCGGCACGCCGTAGGGGTGCGCGGTGCCGTAGATGAGCGGGGGCAGCAGGCGCAGCGCGAGCGTTTGCGGCTGGCTCTCCTCCTGCGCGATACCGGCGATCTGGATGCCGCGCACGCGCTCAAGCTCGGCGGGGTCGAACTTCGGGTTGCGGATGATATCCGCCCACAGATCGAGCGAGGGGGCGAGGTTGGTGGAGAGCGCCGAGAGCGAGATTTCAGTGGTATCGTTGCCAGCGCTTGCGCCGATGTTGGCGCCGAGACGCTCCTCCTCCTCGGCGATCTCGATCGCGGTACGCTTCGCCGTGCCTTCATCGAGCAGCGAGAGCATCAGCGACTGCGTGCCGAGCTTTTCGCGCGAATCCGCGGCGTTGCCGGCATCAAACACCATCGAGAGGTTGACGACCGGAACGGTGTCGCGCTTCGCAAACACGACGTCGATGCCGTTCGAGAGCTTCGCGCGCTCCACGGCGGGAAATTCGAGCGCGGGGGCGCCGTCCACCGGCGGCAGCTTCGAGCGGTCGATGCCCTTGCCCGCGACCTGTTGCAGGCTGCCGTAGGGATAGACGGTGAGCTGGTAGTCGCCCTTCGAAATCCAGCGCTGCGCGGCGGTCTGCACGCTTGCGGGGGTGGCGCTTACATAGGCGGAGAGGTCTTTCTTGAACTGCTGCGGATCGCCCGAATACAGCTCGCCCTCGGCGAGCGTCACCGCCTTGCCGCCGAAGCCGCCGACGGCTTCGAGGCCGCGGATCGTGCCGGAAACCGCGCGCATCGCGACGCGGCCGACCTCGTCCTTCGTCGGCCCCTTGGCGAGGAAATCGGCGAGAAGCTGGTCGAGGCGCGCGTTCACCGTGTCCGGGTTCACGCCTGGCTTCACGTCCACCTCGATCTGCAGCAGGCTGACGGCTTCGAAGGGCTGCAGGTAGCCGGACACGCCGATGGCGAGCTGCTTGTCGCGCACGAGATCCTTGTAGAGCCGCGAACTGTTGCCGCCGCCGAGCGTTGCCGCGGCGATGGAAAGGTTCTGCGCGTCGGCGTCGTTGAGGCCGGGCACCGCCCACACGCGGTAGATGCGCGTGTTGGAGACTTGATCCTCCATCGTTTCGCGCACGGTTTCGCTGCGTTCCGGCACCCAGGCGCGCAGGCGGCGCTCGACGGCGGGTCCGGCGGGGAGGTCGCCGAAATATTTCTCGATCAGGGGCTTCGCGGTCGCCGCGTCAATGTCTCCGGCGAGCACGAGTACGGCGTTGTTGGGGCCGTACCATGTGCGGAACCACGTCTTCACGTCTTCGAGCGAAGCAGCGGAGAGGTCCGCCATCGAGCCGATCGTGGAGTGGCGGTAGGGGTGGCCTTCGGGGAACAGACCTTCGAGGATGCGGTATTCGGTCTTGCCGTAGGGCTGGTTGTCGCCCTGCCGCTTCTCATTCTGCACGACGCCGATCTGGTTCGTCAGCTTGGTCTGATCGATCGCGCCCAAAAGGTGGCCCATGCGATCGGATTCAAGGAACAGGATGCGTTCCAGGCCGGGGGTGGGCACGTTCTGGAAATAGTTGGTGCGGTCGAACCACGTCGTGCCGTTGTAGCTCGTCGCGCCCATTTCCTGCAGCGCCACGAACCAGTCGTGATTGTAGTTTTCGGTGCCGTTGAACATCAGGTGTTCGAAGAGGTGCGCAAAGCCGGTCTTGCCCGCGGGCTCGTCCTTCGAGCCGACGTGATACCAGATGCTCGTCGCGATGATCGGCGCCTTGCGGTCGGTATGGACGATGACGCGCAGGCCGTTCGCGAGCGTAAAGCGCTCGTAGGGGATATCGACCGCCGAGACGAGTGCGGGGTCGGGGCCCGCGCTTTTGGGGGCGGCGAGGGCTGGTGCGGCGGCGCCGAGCGCGAGCGCGACGGCGGTTCCGAGGAACAGGGATTTCATGATGGGACGAAGCTCCGGCGTTGCTGCGGCGGTCATGCCGAACGCATACGGCGTCGGGCGCGATGCGGCAAGCCGAGGCGCTTGCACTCGGGCTAGGCGGCTTCTATCAAGGCGCCGCTTTCGTACCGGCCGGTCCCGGCCGGGTTGTTTTCGTGAACGTCAAAGAAGGAACAGGCGCCAGAGCATGGCCCGGATCGTGATGAAATTCGGCGGCACGTCGATGGCGGGTATCGAACGTATCCGCAACGTTGCCCAGCGCGTGAAGCGCGAGGTGGATGCCGGGAACGAGGTCGCCGTGGTGGTTTCCGCGATGGCGGGCGAGACCGATCGGCTCGTGGGCTTCTGCCGCGAGGCTGCCGCGCTGCACGATACGGCCGAGTACGACGTCGTCGTCGCCTCGGGCGAGCAGGTGACGTCGGGGCTTCTGGCGATCACGCTGCAGGCGATCGGTGTGCCTGCACGCAGCTGGCTCGGCTGGCAGCTTCCCATCCGCACGTCGGACGCGCATTCGACTGCGCGCATCGGCGACATCGATACCACCGCCGTCCTCGCCGACATGGCGACGGGCCGCGTCGCGGTCGTTCCCGGCTTTCAGGGCGTCGCGGATGACGGCCGCGTCACGACGCTCGGCCGCGGTGGCTCCGATACCAGCGCGGTTGCGGTCGCGGCGGCGCTGAAAGCAGATCGCTGCGATATCTACACGGATGTGGATGGTGTTTACACCACCGATCCGCGTATCGTGCCGAAGGCGAAGAAGCTTCAGTCCGTTACGTTCGAGGAAATGCTCGAGCTCGCAAGCGTCGGCGCGAAGGTGCTGCAGACCCGTTCGGTCGAGCTTGCGATGAAGGAAAAGGTCAAGGTGCAGGTGCTGTCGTCGTTCACCGACGCGCCCGGCACGTTCGTAGTCGACGAGGAAGAAGGCGTGGAACAGGAACTCATCACCGGCATCGCGTACAACCGCAACGAGGCGCAGGTCACGGTGACCGGTGTGCCCGATACGCCGGGCGTCGTCGCGCACATCTTCGAGCCGCTGTCCGCCGCGAACATCAATGTCGACATGATCGTGCAGAACGTGGCGCGCGAAAGCGGCCGGACGGACGTGACGTTCACCGTGCCGCGCACCGAGCTCGCCCGCGCGATGGACGAGCTGACGAAGGCGAAGGACGCGATCGGCTACGGCGCGCTCGAAGCCGTGGACAATGTCTGCAAGGTTTCCGTTGTCGGCGTCGGCATGAAGAGCCACGCGGGCGTCGCGCTTACCATGTTCAAGGCGCTCGGCGACCGGGGGATCAACATCAAGGCGATCACCACATCCGAGATCAAGATCTCGGTGCTGATCGCCGAGGAATACACCGAGCTTGCAGTGCGCGTCCTCCACACCGCCTACGGGCTGGATGATACGTCCGAGCCCGCCGGGGCCGCTGCGTGAGCGGCGGCCGTGATCGTCTCGATGCGCTGATGGCGCGCGGCTGTGCCTTCCTTGGCACACGCTATGCGATCATGGCCGGTGCGATGACCTGGGTTTCGGAGCGGAATCTCGTTTCCGCGATCTCGAACGCCGGCGGCTTCGGCATGATCGCGTGCGGCGCGATGGACCCGGCGCGGCTGCGCGAGGAAATCGTCGCGACGCGCGCGCTGACCGCGAAGCCCTTCGGCGTCAACCTCATCACCATGCATCCTGCGCTGCTCGACCTCATCCAGGTCTGCGCGGAGGAGAAGGTCGGGCATATCGCGCTTGCGGGCGGGATTCCCTCCGGCCCGGCGATCGCGGCCGTGAAAGCGGCGGGCGCTAAGCTCATCTGCTTCGCCCCCGCGCTCGCGTTCGCGAAGAAGCTGGTGCGTTCGGGCGTCGATGCGCTCGTCATCGAAGGCACCGAGGCCGGCGGCCATGTCGGCCCCGTTTCCACCACGGTGCTGGCGCAGGAAATCCTGCCCAACATCACCGACGTGCCCGTGTTCGTCGCGGGCGGCATCGGCCACGGCGAGGCGATTGCGGCCTTCCTTGAAATGGGCGCGGCGGGCGTCCAGCTCGGTACGCGCTTCGTCTGCGCGACCGAAAGCGTGGCGCATCCGAAGTTCAAGCAGGCGTTCATCCGCGCCGCCGCGCGCGACGCCGTGGCGAGCGTGCAGATCGATCCGCGCCTGCCGGTGATCCCCGTCCGCGCGCTGAAGAATGCCGGGACCGAGGCGTTCACCGCCAAGCAGCGCGAGGTTGCGGTGCTTCTCGACACGGGCGCCGTGGATATGGACGCCGCGCAGCTTCAGATCGAACATTACTGGGCGGGTGCGCTGCGCCGCGCTGTGGTAGAGGGTGATGTCGAGAACGGCTCGCTGATGGCGGGCCAATCGGTCGGCATGGTGAAGCGCGAGGAGCCTGTGCAGGCGATCATCGACGAACTGGTCAGCGAGGCGGCGGCGGCACTCGCGCGCCGCGGCGTACAGGCTGCATGAACGCCGAGCGAAATGTCTCGGCTACCAGCGCCGCGCGCGAAATCCTGCGGCGCCTTCACGATGTCATGGCGACCAAGGCGGGCGCACAGGCGAAGTTGAACCGCGTCGTCGATATCGTCGCGAGCGCGCTCACGTCCGAAGTGTGCTCGGTCTACCTGCTGCGGGACGGTGTGCTCGAACTCTTTGCGACGCGCGGCCTTGCGCAGTCCGCTGTGCACGTCACGCGGCTTGCCGTGGGCGAAGGTCTTGTCGGCACGATCGCGAAGACGCGCGAACCGCTGAACCTCGCCGAAGCGAAGGCGCACCCGGACTTCGCCTACAAGCCCGAAACGGGGGAAGAGAGCTTCCACAGCTTCGCGGGTGTGCCGATCATCCGGCAGGAAACCGCGATCGGCGTGCTCGCCGTGCAGCACGTCGACCCGCGCGAATATGCCGATATCGAGATCGAAGCGCTGCAGACCACCGCGATGGTGCTGTCGGAGCTGATCGCATCGGCGGGTCTGGTCGATGCCCAGACGGTGCAGCAGGCGCGCGAGCGCGAAAGCCGCCCCGCGCGGATGACCGGGCTCAAGCTCGTCGAAGGCGTCGCGCGGGGGCAGGCGGTGTTCCACCAGCCGCGCGTCATCGTCGAGCACACGGTCGCTGACGACATCGAGGCGGAGCGCGCGCGCGTTTACGCCGCGTTCGTCATGATGCGCGAGCAGATCGACAACATGATGGGCCAGGCGGATTTTGCAGCGCCCGGCGATCACGATGAGATCCTCGAAACCTACAAGATGTTTGCCTACGACGAGGGCTGGTCGCGGCGCATCAACGAGGCGATCGACACCGGCCTTACCGCCGAGGCGGCGATCGAGCGCGTGCAGATGAAGACGCGGTCGCGGATGCGCGCCACGAAAGACCCGTTCTTTCAGGAACGGCTACACGACCTCGACGACCTCTCGAACCGCCTGCTGCGCATCGTTTCGGGACAGATGGACACGGCGGCGAAGCGCGGCCTGCAGCAGGACATGATCCTGATCGCCCGCAACCTCGGGCCTGCCGAGCTTCTGGAATACGACAAGCGCTTCCTGCGCGGCGTGGTGCTGGAGGAAGGCTCGCTCACCGCGCACGTCACCATCATCGCGCGGGCGATGGGCATTCCGGTACTGGGCCGCGTGAAAGACCTGCGCACCACGGTTTCCGAAGGCGATCCGCTGTTGCTCGATGCGCAGCGCGGCGCGCTGTTCGTGCGGCCGAGCGAGCCGGTCGTTCACCAGTTTGAAGAGCAGGTGGCGCTGAAGGCGCGGCGGCAGGCCGAGTATGCAAAAATTCGCGATCTCCCAGCCGTAACCGTGGACGGCGCGCGCATCACGCTGATGATGAACGCGGGTCTGCGTTCGGACATGGAGGCGCTGGACATCACGAATGCGGACGGCATCGGCCTGTTCCGCACCGAGTTCCAATTCCTCGTTTCAGCGACGCTGCCGCGCCGCGAGCGGCAGACGCAGCTTTATAAAGCCGTGCTCGATGCGGCCGGCGACCGGCCTGTCACGTTTCGCACGGTCGATATCGGCGGCGACAAGGCCGTGCCCTACATGATGGGCGATACCGTAGAGGAAAATCCGGCGCTCGGGTGGCGCGCGCTTCGGCTCGCGCTCGAACGCGAAGGGCTGATGAAGGTGCAGGCGCGCGCGCTGATCGATGCCGCTGCCGGGCGCACGCTTCGCCTGATGTTCCCGATGGTTTCGGAACCGTGGGAGTTCGATGAGGCCCGCGCACTCGTGGAGGCGCAGCTTTCGCGCATGGTTGCGCGCGGCCGTCCCGTGCCGAAGAAGATCGAATTCGGCTGTATGCTCGAGGTGCCGGCGCTCGCGGAATCGCTCGATCTTCTGTTGCCGCGCATCGATTTTCTGTCTGTCGGCACCAACGATCTCACGCAGTTCCTGTTCGCGGCTGACCGTGCCAATCCCAAGCTCGCCGACCGTTATGACTGGTTGTCGGTGTCGTTGCTGCGTTTCCTGAAGCGCGTGTCGGATCAGGCGCGGGCCGCGCGGCGTCCGGTTACCGTGTGCGGCGAGATGGGGGGACGCCCGCTTGATGCGCTGGCGCTTCTCGGCCTCGGCATTGAGCGCCTGTCGATCACCCCGGCGGGGATCGGTCCGATGAAGGCGATGATCCGGTCGCTTGCGCTCGCGCCGCTCCAGCATGAGATGGAGGGCTGGCTGCGCCGGGGCATCAACGTCCGCACGGCGCTGACGGAATACGCATCGAGCCGCGGTATCGCCGTTGGCTGAGCCGGCGCCGCGATGAAGCGCGTTGACAGTGGCGAAGCTGCGCGCGAACGTGGCAATTGGGCGAGTTGGCGTCTGTTCGGAGGGTATTGGTGAGCGACGAGCTGGAAACGCAGGATGGTATTGATCTCGGCGGCTCGCGCCACGTTGGCGAGGTGCTTAGGGCGCGGAGGCTGGAACTCGGCCGGGAACTGGCCGACATAGCGCACCAGACCCGCGTGCCGGTACGGCACCTGACCGCGATCGAGGAGGGCAAGCACGATACGCTGCCCGCGCTGCCCTACACGATCGGTTTCGTGAAGTCCTACGCGCGCATCCTCGGCCTCGATCCGGATACGACGGCAGATCAGTTTCGCCGTGAAACGACCAAGCCCGACCGGGTGGTCCCGACCATGGATCACGAGCCGATCGAGGACGTGCGCGTGCCGACACGCGGCGCCGCGCTGCTCGGCATCGTTCTGCTTGGTGTTGTCGTGCTTGCCGTTGCGGCCTGGGGCCTCGGCTGGTTCGGCGGGGACGAGACGCCCGTCGTGGCGGAAGCGCCGGCGGGATCGGACGATGGTGCGACCGTTGCGGTGGATACACCGCCCGCTGCGCCACAGCCCGCCGTAGCGGAAGTGCCCACGACCGATGCAGCGGCGACTGCGCCCGCGCTCGCGCCTGCGGCACCGACGGGCGGTGCGATCGTCGTCACCGCGCGCGAGGATGCGTGGGTGAAGATTTACGAGGCGGGCTCTGGCCGCTCCGTGTTTCAGGGCGTTATGGCGGCGGGCGACCGTTATGACGTTCCGGTGGATCGGCAGGATTTGATGCTCTGGACGGGCCGCGCGGGCGCGCTCGACGTCACCGTGGGCGGCACGGCGATACCGCCGCTTGGCGCCGCGACGCAGACGGTTCGCGACGTTCCGCTGACGGCCGCGGGTCTCGCTGCGCGGGCGCAGCCGCGCCAAGAGTGATGCGCTTCAGTTTCAGGCAAGGGACGGGTTGCTAGGCTCGGCCCTGCGTCTATCAATTGTCGGGAAAGTCATGATGAAATCCAGATATCTGCTCCTTTTGACCCTGCCGCTGCTGCTTCCTGCGATGCCTGCCTTTGCGCAGCAGACGGTGCAGCAGGTGGAAGGCCGAGTGAAGAAGCTGGAAAGCGAAATGCGCGCCGTGCAGCGCAAGGTGTTTCCCGGCGGATCGAAAGAGTATTTCGAGGCGGAAATTCAGGCCCCTGCCGCACCGGTGACGGCGCCGGGCGTGCCCGCGTCCAATCCGCTGAGCGATCTTTCGCGCCGTGTCGATTCGCTGGAAAATCAGCTCACCACGATGACCGGGCAGCTTGAGGAAAACAGCTTCAAGGTGCGGCAGCTCGAAGCTGCGCTCGAGAAGTTCAAGACCGATGCAGAGTTCCGACTGACGACGCTGGAGGGCGGCGCACCGCCGGCCGCACCGGGCGAGGCAGGCGTTTTCCCGCCGCCCGGCGCGCCGACGGCGCCGGCAACAACGCCCTCTCAGGTCGCGGCAGCACCGGCCGCCGCGCCGCTGACGCCGGAGCAGGAATATAGCGCCGCTTATGGTCTCGTGACCGCCAAGAATTATCCGGCGGCCGAAAAGGCGCTCTCCGCCTTTATCGCGAAGAACCCGAAGCACGCCCGCGCGAGCAATGCGCAATATTGGCTCGGCCGTACCTATTTCGCGCAGAACCAACCGGTGCAGGCAGCGCGTACACTGCTTGAAAATTACCAGAAGCGTCCCGAAGGCGAACGCGCGTCGGAAAGCCTGCTTTGGCTTGGCAAGTCGCTGATGGCCTTCTCGCCGCCTAGCCCCGCCAAGGCGTGCGAGGCTTATGACCAGCTTGAGCAAAGCTACGGCAAAAAGCTCTCGCAGTCGCTTCGCACGCAGCTGGTGGATGCCCGCTCGGCCGCCCGCTGCGGCTGATCCCAGCCTGACACCGGAGCGCTTCCGCGCTGCGGTCGCGGCGCTGGCGCCTGATCTTAGCGGCAAAGTCGCGCTCGCCGTCTCGGGCGGGCCGGACAGTCTCGCGCTGATGCTCCTCGCGCAGCGAGCCGGTTTCGACGTGGTGGCGCTTACCGTTGATCATGGGCTGCGGCCCGAAGCGGCGGCGGAGGCGCGCCATGTCGCAGCCGTTTCGGCAAAGCTCGGTGTGCCGCACATCACGCTTTCGGTCGATGTCCCACGGACGGCGAGCGTGCAGGCGGCGGCGCGTGCCGTGCGCTATGCGGCGATGGCGGACTGGTGCGACGCAAATGGCGTGCGCTGGTTGATGACCGCGCATCATGCCGACGATCAGGCCGAGACACTGCTGATGCGCCTGTCGCGCGGCAGTGGGCTTGGCGGTATGGCGGGAATCCGGGCGCGGCGGCCTGTGGAAGGGTACGCTATCACACTGCTCCGCCCGCTGCTTGGTGCGCGGAAGGCCGAGCTTGTCGGGCTGGTGGAAGCGGCCGGGGTTGCCGCTGTCGATGACCCGAGCAACCGGAGTGAGGCATACGACCGAACCGGTGCGCGGGCGCTGCTCGCGGAGGGGGGAGTGGATGCAGGCGGCGCGGTTGCGACGGCGGCGCACCTTGCCGAAGCTGAATCCGCGCTTCAGTGGACGGCGGACGAGGCCTGGGCCGGACGCGCGAGCGTTTCGGAGGAGGCGATCGCGCTTGATACGCGCGGACTTCCCGCCGAGGTGGTCCGGCGGCTCTTGCTCAGGGCATTTCGCGAAATTCGCGGCGTCGAACCGGATGGCCCGGCGCTCCAGCGCTTGCTTGCCGCGCGCGGCGGCACACTGGGGGGCGTGCGGGCGGAGAACGGCCCGCTCTGGCGCTTCCGGCCCGAACCATCGCGAAAAATGCGCGCATCCACCGAATAGACCGCAATAGCAGTTGTCGTTAACGCCTGCGCGCCTATCTTAGAGTGAACACTTTCAGGAACACGGACCCGATGGACGAGAACAAGAAGCGACCGACCGGACCCTGGGGCAAGAGCCTCGCCATGTGGGCGGTCATCCTGCTCGCCGTCGTCGTGCTCGTTTCCGTTTACAACGCGCCGCAATCGCAAGGCGCGGTGCAGCAGCTCGCCTATTCGGAGTTCATCACCAAGGTGAACGAAGGTGCCGTCCGCGAGGTCGATATCCGCGGGCAGGACATCGCCGGACGCCTCACCAGCGGCGAAATGTTCAGCACCTATTCGCCGGGCGACCCCGGCCTCGTCGAGCGCCTCGAAGCCTCGGGCGTCAAGTTCAAGGCGCAGCCGGAGGAAAGCCGCTCGCTGCTCGCCGCGATCCTGATCAACATCCTGCCGTTCCTTCTCATCCTCGGCATCTGGATCTTCGTGATGCAGCGGATGCAGAACGGCGCGGGCAAGGGCGCGATGGGCTTCGGCAAGAGCCGTGCCAAGCTGCTCACCGAAAAGCAGGGCCGCGTGACGTTCGACGATGTCGCAGGCATCGACGAAGCGCGCGAAGAGCTTGAGGAAATCGTCGACTTCCTGAAGGATCCGGGCCGCTTCTCCCGCCTTGGCGGCAAGATTCCGAAGGGGGCGCTGCTCGTGGGCAGCCCCGGCACCGGCAAAACGCTGCTCGCACGCGCCATCGCGGGCGAGGCGAACGTGCCGTTCTTCACCATTTCGGGCTCCGACTTCGTCGAGATGTTCGTCGGTGTTGGTGCGTCTCGCGTACGCGACATGTTCGAACAGGCGAAGAAATCGGCGCCCTGCATCATCTTCATCGACGAGATCGACGCGGTCGGCCGTCATCGCGGCGCCGGCCTCGGCGGCGGCAATGACGAGCGCGAGCAGACGCTGAACCAGCTCCTCGTCGAGATGGACGGCTTCGACGCGAACGAAGGCATCATCATCATCGCCGCGACGAACCGTCCGGACGTGCTCGACCCCGCGCTGCTGCGCCCGGGCCGCTTCGACCGCCAGGTCGTTGTGCCGCGCCCGGATATCGAGGGCCGCGAGAAGATTCTGCGCGTCCACATGCGCAAGGTGCCGCTGGCGCCGGACGTTGAACCCCGTACCATCGCCCGCGGCACGCCCGGCTTCTCGGGCGCCGATCTTGCGAACCTCGTGAACGAGGCGGCGCTGACGGCGGCGCGCAAATCAAAGCGCCTCGTCGGCATGGCCGAGTTCGAGGAAGCCAAGGACAAGGTCATGATGGGCAGCGAGCGCCGCTCCATGATCATGACCGAGGACGAGAAGAAGATGACCGCCTATCACGAGGCCGGTCACGCGATCGTCGCGATGCACGAGGACGCGTCCGATCCGATCCACAAGGCGACGATCATCCCGCGCGGCCGCGCGCTCGGCATGGTGATGCGCCTGCCGGAGCGGGACCAGTACAGCTACCACCGCGACAAGATGCACGCGAATCTCGCGGTCTCGATGGGCGGCCGCGTGGCGGAAGAGATCATTTTCGGCTACGACAAGGTCTCCTCGGGCGCTTCTTCGGACATCCAGTACGCGACCGATCTTGCGCGCAGCATGGTCACGCAGTGGGGTCTTTCGGACAAGCTCGGCCCGATGAAGCTCGCCGAGAACCAGGAAGAGGTCTTCCTCGGCCACAGCGTGACGAAGACGCAGAACGTCTCGGAGCAGACCGCCCAGCTGATCGATCACGAGATCAAGGCGATTGTCATGCGCGGCTACGAGCGGGCCAAGAGCCTCCTCACCGAGCACAGCGAGGAGCTTCACACGCTCGCGCAGGCGCTGCTTGAGTACGAGACGCTCTCGGGCGACGAGATCAAGGCACTGCTCGCCGGCGAAGGCGTGGACCGCGACCGCGGCGCCCGCAACCGGCCGACCGCCGCTTCCACCGGCGTCAGCGCGATCCCGAAGACGGGCAAGCGCGGCTTCGGCGGGGAACCGAGCCCGCAGGGAATCTAAACGGCGGCAGCCAAGAAAAACGGACGGGGCGCTTCGGCGCCCCGTTTTCGTTCAAGCTACTTCGCGCACGCCTTCCCCGTCGCTGCCTGCCACGCCTCGATCCGGCCGCGCAGGGCCTTCAGCGGCAGTGCGCCGCCCGCGAGAACCTGCTGGTGGAAGGCCGGCAGGTTGAAGCACTTGCCGAGCGACGCTTCCGATTCCGCGCGCAGGGCCGCGATTTCGAGCCCGCCGCTGTCGTATGAGGTGAGCTGGCCGGGGATGACGGCGATCCGGTCGAGCATGTCCGCCGCCGCCGCCTCGTCGAAGCGGCCGCTTTCGACGAGATAGGCCATGGCCTTCTCCCGGCTCCAGCCGAACGCATGGATGCCCGGATCGACGACCATGCCGCGCGCCATCCACGCGCGCCGCGTGATGCCCGCGTACGGCGTTTCATAAACGCCCAGTTCCTCCGCCAGCCGTTCCGAATAGCGCGCCCAACCTTCGACGTAGGCGCCGACGAGGGGGATACGGAGCAGCGGCACCTTTGCCGCCAGCTCCTGCGTCATGGCGATCTGCAGGTGATGACCAGGGATCGTCTCGTGCACGACCGTGATCTCGGCGCCGCCCTTCGTTTCGGTCTTCCAGTGATCGAGCGGCAGCATGTAGCGGCCGGGCTTCGAGGGATCAGGCTCGGGGATATAGTGTGCGGGAACACCGCTTCCCGCTTCCGTCGCGGGCAGCACTTCGATCGCGGCTGGCTGTTTTGGAAGCTGCTGGAAAGCGGCGGCGCTGAGTTTCGTCGTCCGTGCGAGGCCCCGCTTCGAAAAATCGACGAGTTCATCGGCGGTGGTGAAATGATTGTCCGGCGCATCCTTCACCGCGGCGAGCGTGGATGCGAGATCGGACGTGCCGAAGCGCTTGCTGCCGATTGCGATGATATCCTTGACGTTCTGCGCGACAGCCGCCTCGCCGACCGCCATGACCTCGGCAGGCGTGCGGTCCAGCGTCGTCGAGGCACGGAGAAGCGCCTGGTAGCAGGCGGCACCGTTCGGCAACTCCGAAAGCGCGATGCCTTCGCGTGCTTTCGGCAGATACTCCCCGGCGAGGAAATCGCGGTAGCGCTTCACGGCACCGTGTACCCCCTCCGCAACGATCGTTTTGAAGCGCGCCTTGAACGCGGCATCGCCGTCGGCGCGGGCCGGGGCGTAGAAAGGAGACTGCTCGGCGGGCAGCGCAAGCAGCCGGTCGAGCTGGCCGATGACGCGGGTGACGACGGAGCGCGGAACGGCATAGCCTTGCTTCAGCCCCTCACGCAGGTTGGCGATATCCCGATCGACATAAGCGGGCAGGCTTTCCCAGCGCTGGATCGCATCTTCGCGCGCATCCGGCGTACCGGTGGCCTGCGCCTGCGCGAGGCGAGAAAAATTCACCTGCCAGCCGGTCATGTGGCTGATGCTCCACAGCGGCTGCTTGCAGACCCGCTGCGCGCGCGCGGCTTCGAGGCCATCGGCCATCAGCGCGTAGGAGGCGCGGCCTGCGTCGTCGAGCTTCGCTTCGTCGACGCCGTTCAGATCCTGCCAGAGCCGATCCTCCTCGGCCGCGACGGTTTTCAGGCTTTCAGCATCGATGGGCGGCAATGCCGATTGACGCGCGCCTTCGATCCCGGAAAGCGGCACAAGCTCGGGGTAGGTGCGGAGCAGGAGCGTGATGTAGCGGTCGGAGAGCGCGTCAATCGGGGACCGCGCAGCCGCTGCCTGTGGCAGGGCCGTGGACGCGAGTGCGAGCGCCGCGATCGTGAACCCCGCCAAACCATGTCGTCGTATACGCATCACAACCCTCCCGCTTTTCCGTCGTCCCGTGCTCTCTATGGTGCGGTGAGGGAGGGGTGTGCAATCCCGGTAAAGACAAAATTTTCAAAAGCAGAGAATTGACGGGCGGATTAGCCAGAACTCGCGCTCAGCTTGTATTCAGCCGGGTCGTCACATAGTCGAAACGATCGGATGGGATGGATGGGGAAGGGGGCTCTTATGCTGAAGCGTGCGCTGTTTGTGGCTCTGGTGCTGGTGTCGGGAACCGCCGCTGCGCAGACGGACCGGCCGAGCGAAGAGCTTTATGGCCGCTATGCGCCCGGCGGGGACTGTTCGAAGCAGCCGCGCATCGAGGTCGGCAAGACGGGCGTGTTCATCGATACGGCGGCGGGGCGGCAGGGGCCGCTTCCGGTCAGCGTCTGCTATTCCTGCGCGGGTGGCGCGCAGTACGAAGGCATCCAGCAATGGGTGTATGTGAAATACGGCAAGGACAAGTGGGGCGGGGACAATATGCCCGTCATCATGATGTTCAACGCCGACGAGAAACGCGGCATGGTCCAGATCGAGCATGACGATACGCTGAAAACGCCGATCGGCGCACCGATGACGCAGGTGGTGCGTGCAAAGCTGTTCCGTCAGTGCGGCGCGGCGCTGCCCGCCGCGCCTTCGGCAGCCGCTGCCAAGCCCCCGTCTGCGGCGGTTCCTCCAAAGCCTGCCGCGCCCGCAAAAACGCCTGCGGACGGTTTCGCGGCGGTGCTCGGCGGGCTTCTGAAGCCGGGCGATTATGCGGCGAATAGCTTTTACGATTGGCGGCACATCGAAACCGCGCCGCATGTCACCTGGGCGGCGCTGCCACCCGAGATGCTCGACAAGCCGATGTTGAACGGCGAATATTTCCGCCGCGCGGGCATCGCCACCGTCGCGGGGCAACAATTGAAGGTGCTCGCGGGCGGCGCGCGCACGATGGTGATGAACCTCTATTTCAAGAACGAGGGGAAGCCGATCGGCACACCCGCCCTGCTCGCGGCGCTGAAGGGTGCGGGCTATACCGCGACGCTCGCGCGCTGCCCGAAGCTGAAGGGCCTGAATGCGCCGGTGTGGTATCGTCTTTCGGCGCCCGGCAAACGCCCCGGCTATCTGTGGGTAACGGGCGCGCGGCCGCCGCAGCAGCCGTGGGAAGGCTTCAGCCTTTCGCTCGATGAGGCGCTGAAGCCGCTGACCCCGCGCGAGGCGGCTGTCTATACGGATCGCTGCGCGTAACCCTGACGATTCCGCGCGGATGGTCATGCCGCGCGGCAAGGGTTAAAGTCCCGCTCAAATCCATGCGTTTTGAGGGAGGCGCGTTGTGGCGACTGCAGCCATTCTGCCGGGCGAGGCAAAATCCATTGAAGCGATGACCGCGCTGCTCGCGCGGCAGCGTGCGGCATTCATGGCGGAATTGCCGGTGGGCGCGGCGGTTCGCAAGGATCGCCTGCGCCGCGCGGTCGACCTCGTGCTGACGCATCGGGACCGGTTCGTGAAGGCGCTCTCGGAGGATTTCGGCCACCGGAGCGCCGAGCAGACGCTGGTGACGGACATCATGTCCTCGGTGAAGCCCCTGAAACACGCGATCAAGCATCTCGACGCGTGGATGCGGCCCGAGCGGCGCAAGCTCGATTTCCCGCTCGGGCTGCTCGGGGCGAAGGCGGAGGTCGTGTATCAGCCCAAGGGCGTCGTCGGCATCATCAGCCCGTGGAATTTCCCTGTGAACCTCACCTTCGGGCCGCTCGCGGGCGTGTTCGCCGCGGGAAACCGGGCGATGGTGAAGCCGTCTGAGTTCACACCCGTCACCTCGGCGCTGATGGCGGAGCTTGCTGCACAGGCGTTCGACGAGAGCGAGCTCGGCTTCGTCATCGGCGGGCCGGAGGTGGGCAAGGCGTTCTCGGGGCTGGCGTTCGATCACCTGATCTTCACGGGCGCCACGGCGGTCGCGAAGCACATCCTGCACGCTGCGGCGGACAATCTTGTTCCCGTGACGCTGGAACTCGGCGGCAAGTCGCCCGTCATCGTTTCGCGCAGCGCTGACATCGCGCAAACGACGGAGCGTGTCGCGCTCGGCAAGATGATGAACGCGGGGCAGATCTGCCTTGCGCCCGATTACCTGCTCGTGCCCAGCGAGAAGGAGGGCGAGATCGTGGAGGGGCTGAAGACGGCGGCGGCAAAAATGTACCCCTCGCTCCTCGCCAACGACGACTACACGTCGGTGGTGAACGCGCGCCACCGCGAGCGGCTGCAGGGCCTGCTTGATGATGCGACCGCGAAAGGCGCCGAGATCGTTACGGTGAATCCGGCGAACGAGGATTTCACGAACACCAATTCGAACAAGATGCCGCTCAGCATCGTGCGCAACGTGTCGGACGACATGCGCGTGATGCAGGAGGAGATTTTCGGGCCTGTGCTGCCGGTGAAGACGTACCGCGAGACGGACGAGGCGGTGGCGTTCGTGAACGGCCGCGACAGGCCGCTCGGCCTCTATTATTTCGGCACGGACGGCGCGGAGGAACGGCGCGTGCTGGATCGGACGATCTCGGGCGGCGTCACGGTGAACGACGTGATCTTCCACGTTTCGGCGGAAGATCTGCCGTTCGGCGGCATCGGTCCGTCGGGCATGGGCAGCTATCACGGGGTGGACGGCTTCCGCACGTTCAGCCACGCGAAGAGCATCTATCGCCAGCCGAAGCTTGACCTCGTGGGCCTCGCGGGCTTGAAACCCCCGTACGGGAAGAAAACTCGCGCCACACTCGCAAGGGAACTGAAGCCATGATTCTCCGCCGCATCGAAGGCCGCCGCCGTGATCTTGGAGGGGGCTTCGTGGTGCGGCGGGTGCTTCCGGTGGCGGGCCAGCGCATGGTCGGGCCGTTCATCTTCTGGGATCATTTCGGGCCGGTGGACTATGCGCCCGGCGAACGCTTCGACGTGCGCCCGCATCCGCATATCAACCTCGCCACGGTCACTTACCTGTTCGAAGGCGAGATCTTTCACCGCGACAGCCTCGGCAGCGCGCAGGCGATCCGCCCCGGCGCGGTGAACTGGATGACGACGGGGCGGGGCATCGTCCATTCCGAACGCACCTCTCCCGAAGTGGAAGCCAGCGGCCAGCGCATGGAGGGTATTCAGGCGTGGGTGGCGCTCCCGAAAACGCACGAGGAGGTGGAGCCGAGCTTCGTGCATCACCCGGCGGATACGCTGCCGGTGATCGAGCAGGACGGCGCGCGGCTCACGGTGATCGCGGGCACGGCCTATGGCAAGCAATCGCCCGTCGGCGTCGTCTGGCCGACGTTCTACGTCGACGTGGATGCGAAGGCGGGCACCACGATCGACGTCTGCACAGAGCATGAGGAACGGGCGATCTATGTGGCGAGCGGCCGCATCGCGCTTGCCGGCGGCGAGGTGGCCGAGGAAGCGACGATGTTCGTGCTCGAACCCGGCGCGAAGGTGGAATGGACCGCGGAGACAGACGCGCGCGTGCTGATGCTCGGCGGCAAGGCGATGGACGGCCCGCGCGAGATCTGGTGGAACTTCGTCTCGTCGCGTCCCCAGCGCATCAACCAGGCCATCGATGACTGGGAAGCGGACCGTTTCGGGCATATTCCGGGCGATGACGACGAGCGTATTCCGCTGCCCGGCGATCCTCGTCCGAAGGGGTAAGGCGGGGCTGAGGCGCGCTGGCTGTCTGCTTCGCGCCTAATTTTCGCCATTGAATCGGAGCTTCACGGTTATCCTCTATCGTCGCTTCATCCGTGGCGTTAGATGGCTTGAACAGATGGCCGCACCAACGCTGACCAGCTTTGCGTGGCTGAGTGCGGCTGGGGAACATAAATGGAAACCGAGAAGCCTGAGCAGGTAGGTGCGCTGCTCGACACGCCAAATCTAGCGGACGCGCTGGGCAACGAGCGTTTTAAACAGTTTCTGGACCATGTGCCGGTTGCAGTGGCGGTTTCAGAACTACACCCCTCGGAAACCATCACGTATGCGAACCGGGAGTTTGAGCGGCTCACGGGCCACCCGATCGCGGATATCGAAGGCAAAACCTGGTGGGCGTTGCCCGGAGTGGCGGCTCCGACTGATGACGATCGTCTCTTGCGCGACGTCCTCAAGAGCGATGTTGATTACATCGGAGAGTTCAAGATTCAGCAAGAGGCCGGGGCGGTCACGGTAGACGCCTGGTCCAATACAATTGAGGACGAGGATGGTACGCCGCTGTTCCGCCTTGTCGCGCTGGCGCCCGCCGGGAGCGAACGGGAACCGGACACTCAAACGGCGGCGCTAAAGGAGAAGGACGCTCTGCTTCGCGAGCTTCAGCATCGCGTCAAAAACAATCTGCAGATGATCACGGCGCTGATCCGTCTCGAAGCGCGCAACATCCCGGACGGCGATACCGGTGAGAGATTTGATCGGCTTGCGGGGCGGATCGGCGCCCTCGCGGTGCTTTACGATACCCTGTCCCGAGAGCCTGCAGACAACAGCATCGATCTGGGTATCTATCTCGGACAGATCGCGACGTCAGTGATGGCCGCCCATGCAACAGAAGGCGTCCGGCTCGACATGAAACTCGATAGCTGGCCGGCTTCGGTCAATGTTGCGATGCCGGCGGGGCTGGTGGTCAATGAACTGCTGACCAATGCCCTGAAGCACGCTTTCGTTGGGCGCGAGGGTGGCACGATCACGCTGCACAGCATCATCGACGACGTCGGATGTCACATTACCGTCGCGGATGACGGGGTTGGTCTGGCCGACGGCGTGGTTTGGCCGAAACCGGGCAAGCTCGGGACGGTCATCGTTCAGTCGCTCAAACAGAATGCTTTGGCCAGGCTCGCTGTGTTTTCGGAGCCGGGCGAAGGTTTTAAGGTCGTTATTTCCTTTGCGAAATCTGCCGCTGCACCCGAAAAATAAAGGCTGATGGCGCCGGGCTCCGCATTGCGGGTGCCAAAGCCGACGGAAGGGTGCCCGCACATGTAATGCAAATGGCTGAGTCGCTGCTGTGCATGACGTGCCCTTGCGACGGCGGGATGAGATGGCGCCCAAGCACGGCTTGTTTTGAACGCTGGGCCGCCCTATCGCTGAGCCGCGTCCGGGTTGCAGCCGCCCGGCTTTTGCCGGGATTGCTCGCGTGTTTCAGTCGATCGGCCCTTTCCTGCGTTCCTTGCCTGCGCGGCTTCGCGCGGGGTTCGAGCGGCGCGCCGCGGGCATCCTGTTCGCGCTCTTCATCGAAGGGCTGCTGGCGCTCTTGCTGCTGACGCTGGCGCCCTCGATTTCCGAGAAGGTGGCGCCGATGGCGGTGTTCCGGCTCGACATGATCCGGGATGAAGAACCCGAGGCTGAAGCCGAAGCCCCGGAAACACAGAGCGCTGCAGCGCAGCCGCCGGAGCGGAAATCGCCGCCGACGCCTGTCGAACCGCCGCCGGTGCCGATGGAATTGCCGGTCATCCAGCTTTCGCGCGAGGAGATGGCGGCGACCGACATCGCGAACCTGCCGCCGCCGACGGCGCCCGCACCCCGGCCGATGATGGGGCCGCCTGCGCCGACCTATGCCGGCGACAGTCAGCGCGTGGATGGGACGGGGCCGAACGGCGAACCGCTTTATGCGGCGTCGTGGTATCGCGAGCCTTATGACGACGAGCTGGCCGGCTATCTTTCGACGGCGCGCGGGCCGGGGTGGGGCCTCATCGCGTGCCGCACGGTGCAGGATTTCCGTGTCGAGGATTGCGTGGCGCTGGGCGAATATCCGCAAGGCTCGAACATCGCGCGCTCGGTGCTCGCGGCGGCGTGGCAGTTCCGCGTGCGTCCGCCGCAGATCGGGGGACGGGCGATGGTCGGCGAATGGGTGCGAATCCGCATCGACTATGGTCTCGAACGGCGCGCGGCGCGACACTGACCCCGAAAAGAAAACGGCGGCCCTTTCGGACCGCCGTTTCTTTCAGCGTATGAGGCTGGCTTACTTGGCCTTGCGGCGGCGCGCTGCGCCGAGACCGGCGAGGCCGAGACCGAAGAGGGCCAGCGCGGCCGGTTCCGGCGTATCGACGGGTGGCGGCGGGATCAGGTCACCGGTGATGAGAACGTTGTCGATCTTCACCCAATCTTCCTTATCCTTCACCCAACGCTCTTTTTCGACGTCCTTGCAGACCTTCTTGTAGCGGCCGTGGACCCACTTCCACTCGCACTCCTCGACCGTGTACGATTCCCAGTGGGAGTTGTTGGTCGAGACGAGCTTGAAGACCAGGTCGAGCCCGGCGACGTCCTCGACATCGAGCGAGAGCGAGACGTCGGTCCAGTTCCAGGCGCTGTCGAGCGAAACTGAGTAGACGAGATCGCCGAAGTAGACTTCGAGCAGATCGCCGGCTTCGGTTTCCCAGGGCTTGTACTGGAACGAGAGTACGATGTTCTCATAACCCGTCAGGTCGATGTCGTTCTGCGTCGCCGTGACTTCGCCGCCGGGATATTCCTTCAGGCGCATCACGTTGTTGGGGCCGCTACGATCGAAAATGTCGACTTCGTCGGTGCTGCTCTCGACCCAGCCGTTGCCGACCACGGGGCCTTCGTAGCGGTTGAAATCGTCCTGAAACAGAGTGGCCGCATTCGCCGCGGTTGCGCCGGCCAGCAGGCCGATGGTGAGTGCAGAACCGAGCAGGTTCCGGATCATCGTCGAACGCATTAAAATCTCCATAACGCTAAAGTAACGAAATTGACTTTGTTGTACACTTGCCAAGCAGGAACTGTGCCACTCAAGCTTTTTCAAGGAATTTTATACTTCATCATGTTTCGGTGTCGTAACTTTGTAATATATCTCGACACTGTTTCAAATTGATACAGGCCCGGGTTTGTCAGCCTGCGAATTGGGTCGGCCGATGGCGCGTTAGAGCAAATTGATGGCCTGTTTCGATAAGCGGCCTCGCCATGCCGCCTCTATGACAAGAGCATGGACGGAAGAACGCGTGCACAGGCATACGGAACGCCGGGCAGATGGCCATTGGGGAGACACTGCGGATGGCGCTGAAGGCAAATTTGATCCGCTGGCACCGCTGGGCCGGACTTGCGGCGGCGGCATTCTGGCTGGTGCAGGCGCTGACCGGCGTGCTGATCGTTTTTCATTGGGAAATCCGGGATGCGTTCATCCCCGGCGCGCATCGGCAGACCGATCTTGCCGCGATCGAACGCACGGTTGCAGACCTGACCGAAGGTTCGGGCGCGCGGCTGGGCTCGATCTGGACGGGCGCAGGTGCGCCCGATCGCTATGACGTGAGCATCACGGGCGATACGCCGGACGCGGACCGCAGCGTCCGCATCGACGGCGCGGGGCAGATTCTCGTGGATGGTGATTACACGGGGCCGGCAGCGTTGACGGGAACGCTCGTCCTTATCCACCACAATCTGCTTGCGGGCGACCGGGGAAGCTGGATCGTGGGGATCAGCGGCGTGCTGCTCGTCACCAACATTCTTTCCGGGCTCTATATCGCGTGGCCGAAGCGCGGGCAGTGGGGACGCGCTCTCCGCGTGCAACGCAAGGGTCAGGCCGCGGCGCGCCACTACAGCTGGCACCGTGCGCTCGGCTTGATCGTGGGCATTCCGGCGCTCGCGAGCATCACGGCGGGCGTGCTGCTGAACTTCTCAGGCGGCGTTGAAACGGTTGTGCGGCCGACGCCGATTGCGGCACCGGCGGATGCACCGGCCGGGACGGCGGGCGTGGGCCTTGCCGCAGCGGCGGGAACCGCGCTCGCGGCTTATCCGGGATCGACGCTCGCCGCGATCTATGCGCCGGAGGGTGAACGGCCGGTATGGCAGATCCGGGTGACGCAGCCGGCGGAGGCGCGGCGGGCTTATGGCGCGACGCGCGTGTTCGTGAGCGCGGTCGACGGCCGCATCCTTGCGCGCTTCGACGCGCTGGATGCCGCGCCCGGCCGTGCATTTGTGGACGGGCTGTTTCCGTTCCATACGGGCGAGATGGGGGGGCTTGCCGGGCGGATCGCGGTTGCCGCGATCGGCGTTTGGCTCGTAACGATGATCAGTGTCGGCGTCCTGCTCTGGGCGGCGCGGCGAAAGGTGAGGGCGCGATGAGTGTTTTCGTTCCACGTGCAAAGGGCGATGTCGCGGCATTGATTGCCGCGCATCCGCTGGCGTGGGTTGTCTCGAACGGGCCAGGCGGTTTCGTTTCGACGCCGCTGCCGCTGCTTGCTGAGTGCGACAACGAGGGACGTGTGGTTGCGCTGTTCGGGCATTTCGCGAAGCGCAACCCGCAGGTTGCTGCATTGCAGGCCGATCCGCACGCCGCGATCCTTTTTCAGGGCGCGCAGGGTTACGTGTCGCCGCGTCTCGTCTCCAATCCGACGTGGGGGCCGACTTGGAATTATGCCGTCGTGCGCTTCGAGGCCGAGGTTGTGTTCGTGCCCGACGAAACGCCGAGCGCGGTCGATCGGCTGGCCGCGCATCTCGAAGGGACCGGGCCCGGCGCATGGACGGTCGCGGAGATGGGTGCCCGCGCGGTGCCCATGCTGGACCATATCATAGCCTTCCGTGCCCGCGTGCTTTCAGAGCAGGCGACGTTCAAGCTGGGGCAGGACGAGGGCGCGCAGACTTTCGAGGAAATCGTGACGCGGCATCCCGATCCGGCGCTCGCAGACACCATGCGCGCTCAGGCCCGGAAGGGATGACGCCCGGCCCGATTGCGTGGGCGGGGCCGCATCGGGGTCAGTAAACTCCCCCTTCCTTTGGGGGGGACTGAAGCCATGGCGCGCGCGCCGACCCGATATCTGATCCGCAAGCCGCTCGCCGACGTGCGCAGCGATATCGACCGCCACGGTCTCCACCGTGCGCTCGGCCCCGTGCATCTCGTGCTCATCGGCATCGGGTGCATCATCGGCGCGGGCGTCTATGTGATGACCGGCACGGCGGCGGCGAACTATGCGGGGCCGGCAGTGATGCTGTCGTTCGTGTTCGCGGGGCTCGCCTGCGCGTTCACCGGGCTTTGCTATGCCGAGCTGTCCTCGACGCTGCCGGTTTCCGGCGCCTCCTACAGCTATGCCTATGCCGCGCTCGGCGAGGCTTTCGCGTGGGGGCTCGGCTGGATGCTGATGCTTGAACTCGGGCTTGCCGGGTCCGCGCTCGCGGTGGGTGTTTCGGGCTATCTCGTCAGCCTGCTCGGCGATTTCGGCATTCATATCCCGGCGGTTCTGGCGACACCGTTCATCCGGCCTGCGGCGGGGGAGGCGGGCACCGCATTCGTGACCGGCGGCGGCATCAACCTCGTCGCGACGGCGGCGGTGCTGCTGTTCGCCTTCATCCTCGTGCGCGGCGTCTCGCAGTCGGCGACGATCAACGCGGTGATGGTGACGGTGAAGGTCGGCGTGCTGATCGCCTTCATCATCTTCGGCCTGCCGCACGTCGATCCCGCGAACTGGAAGCCGTTCATCCCCGAAAACGAAGGCGGTTTCACCTACGGCTGGGCGGGCGTGCTGCGCGGCGCTTCGATCCTGTTCTTCGCCTATCTGGGGTTCGAGGCGGTGGCGACCGCCGCGCTTGAAGCAAAGAAGCCGCAGCGCGACATCCCGATCGGCATCCTCGGCGCGCTCACCATCGCGACGATCGTCTACATGGCGGTCGCGGCAGTGCTGACCGGCCTCGTCTCCTACAAGATGCTGAACGTGCCCGATCCGGTCGCGGTCGCCGTTTCGGCGATCGGGATGCCGGTGCTCAGCATCGTCATCAAGGTGGGCGCGCTCACCGGGCTGTGCTCGGTGCTGATGGTGAACACCTACGCGCATTCGCGCGTGTGTTACGCCATGTCGACGGACGGGCTGCTGCCGCCGCTGTTCAGCCGCGTGCACGCGCGCTTTCGCACCCCGCATCAGGGCACGTGGTTCGTCGCACTGGCGGCGGGCATTGCCGCCGCGTTCCTGCCGATCTCGATGCTGGGCGATCTCGTCAGCCTCGGCACGGGCTGCGTGTTCATCACCGTGGCGATCAGCGTCATCTGGCTGCGCAGCACGCAGCCGGAGCTGCCGCGCCCGTTCCGCGTGCCCTTCGGCGGCTTCCGTGTCGGCACGCTCTGGCTCGGCGTGGTGCCGATGCTCGCGCTCGTCTTCTGCGTGCTGATGATGGCGCCCGTGGTGCTCGACATCATCCGCAAGGCGATGGTCGGCGAGTGGCTGCCGGCCACCATTCTCGGCCTCTACATCGCCTTCGGCATCGCCTTTTACTTCTTTTACGGCGTCGGCCATTCGCGCCTGCGCCGCACACTCTCGGAAGCCTGACCTCATGAACCAGACGACAGCCGGGGTCGCCGACGACCTCGACCCCGATATCCGCCGTTTTCAGCGCGAAGTGGCCGCCGCCTACGGTCGCTATCCCGATTTCGAATGCCTGCCGCTTCCCGAGCGGCGGCGTATCGCCGAGGAGGTGCGCGCGCCGTGGGCCGCAGGCGGTCCGGCGATGTTCGGTACGGAAACACTTAAAGTGGGGCCGCTCGGCGTCAGGGTTCGTATCTATCGGCCGGATGCGCGGACGGTGCTGCCTGTGCTGATCTATGTGCACGGCGGCGGCTGGACGATGTTCAGCCTCGACACGCACGACCGGCTGATGCGCGAGTATGCGGCGCGGGCTGGGGTCGCCGTCGTCGGCATCGACTATAGCCTGTCGCCCGAAGCAAAATTTCCGTGTGCGCTCGACGAGATCGTCTCGGTCGTGCGCTGGCTGCGCGCCGAGGGTGCGGCGCACGGGCTCGATCCGCAGCGGGTCGAGATCGGCGGCGATTCGGCGGGAGCCAATCTCTCGGTTGCCGCCAATCTGGCGCTGCTTCGAGACGGCGAGGCGCCGCTTTCGGCCATACTGGTGAATTACGGCGCCTTCGACGGCAGGGCGGATTATCCGAGCTATCGGCGCTACGACGGACCTGCCTATAACCTCACCGCCGCCGAGATGGCGGTGTTCTGGACGAACTACCTGCGCGCTGAGGAGGACTTCGCCGACCCGCTCGCCTGCCCGATGCACGCGGACTTCGCCGGGCTTCCGCCCACGTTCTTCGCGGTTGCGGCCTGCGACATCCTTGCGGACGAGAACAGGGACATGGCGGCACGGCTGGCAGCGGCGGGCGTGGCGGTCGATTTCCGCGAATATGCTGGGGCGACCCACAGTTTCCTTGAAGCCGTGTCGATCTCGCCGCTTGCAGATCGGGCGCTCGCGGAAACTTCCGAGTGGCTATCCAGGCAAATTTGTGTCAATAATGATAATGACTCGCAATAATGGCCTGATCTCGATACAGTTAGACCCTGTGCAGAAACGCCGTTCGGGCCCGGTGGGAGTAATCTCTTCGTCATAATCAACATGAGGTTCGAAACTTCATTTCATCAAAGGGGGAATGCAATGACCGTTCATGACCGGACGCTGAAAACACTGCTGCTTGCCGGGGCGGCACTCACCGGGCTCGCCGCGCTTCCCGCGATGGCGCAGGAGGCCGCGCCTGCGGGCGCTTCCGTCGAAACCACGCGCACGACGGTGGACGGGGAAGACATGATCGTCGTCACCGCGCGCAACTATGTGCCCGAGGGCAGCGCGACGGCGAGCAAGACCGACATCCCGCTCATCGAAACGCCGCAGTCGATCTCCGTCATCACGCGCGACCAGATCGATCTTCTGAACTTCATCGATGCCCAGCAGGCGGTGCGCTACACTGCGGGCGTGTTCGGCGAGAATTACGGCCCCGATCTGCGCTTCGACTTCTTCACGGTGCGCGGCTTCACGCCGAAGCAGTATATCGACGGGCTGGCCGCGCCGATCTCGACCTCGATCTATTCGGTCGGTGTCGATCTCTACGCCTTTGAATCGCTCGACCTGCTCAAGGGCCCGGCCTCGGTGCTCTACGGCAACGCCCCTCCCGGCGGTATCTACAACCAGGTCAGCCGCCGCGCGCAGAGCAGCTTCGGCGGAGAAATCAGCGCCAAGTACGGCGAGGACGATTACAAGCAGCTCGCCGCGACAATGACAGGGCCGGTTTCCAATTCGGTCGATGCGCGCTTCACGGTGCTTTACCGTGATCGCGATGCGGAACGCGATCACGTGTCTGCCAAGCGGTTGACGGCGGCCCCGACATTGACGTGGCGCCTTGGCGATAACACGTCGATCACCGGCCTCGGCTATTATCAGTACGACGAGGTCCGCGGCGATACGAACGGCTTCCTGCCTGTTTACGGCACGCTGCTCGACAACCCCATCGGCAAGGTGAAGCGGAGCACGAACCTCGGCGATCCGAACAACCTCTACGAGCGGCGGCAGTTCGCGCTCGGATGGGATTTCCGGCACCAATTTTCGGAAAGCCTGAAATTCAGCTCGAACACCAAGTGGAGCGAATACAAGGAGCGGACGCCCACGGGCATCTACGGCGGCGGCGGCCTTATCAACACCACCGATCCGCTTGATCCCAGCTATTATCGCACCGTTCAGCAATACAACTTCAGCTACGCCGAGGATGTGACGAGCTTCGCGACCGACAACCGGATCGACGCGAATTTCGGAACCGGCGGGGCCGAGCACAAGCTGCTCGTCGGCGTCGATTACCGCAATGTTTATAACAAGGCGGATTTCGGCTTCATCTTCGCCAACACGATCGACCTGTTCGATCCGGTGTACGCGCCGCAGGCCAATTACACGCCTGGCTATCCCTCGGCGTTCAACAATCAGCGCCTGAAGCAGACCGGCGTTTACGCGCAGGATCAGATCGGCTTCGGGAATTTTTACCTGACGCTTGGCGGCCGCTACGATTGGGTGAAGATCGCGAGCGTTCTAACGGCGACGACGACGAAGCAGGACAAGTTCACGTGGCGTGTCGGCGCGAACTACGTCACCGACAGCGGTTTTGCGCCGTATGTCAGCTACGCAACGTCGTTCGAACCCGTGCTTGGTGTCGACAGCGTGACCGGCGACGATTTCAAGCCTTCGACCGGCAAGCAGATCGAAGCGGGTATCAAGTATGATGCGCGCGGCCTGCCGGACGACGTGAAGCTGTTCGTGACCGCCGCTGTGTTCGACATCAAGCAGAAGAACGTGGTGAGCACGTCGCCGTCTGTGACGCCGGTGTTCGGTACGCAGAGTGGCGAAGTTGAGGTGTGGGGCGGCGAGATCGAACTTGTGGCGCGTATTCGCGAGCAGATCTCGATCAACGGCTCTTACAGCTACAACAACAGCGAGGTAAAGGAATCGAGCTTCGCAGGCGAGGTCGGCGCGCCGCTGCCGACGACGCCAAAGCACAAGCTATCGCTGTTCGTCGATTACACGATCCAGCAGGGTTCGCTCGGCGGTCTCGGCTTCGGCTTCGGCGGACGCTACAACAGCAAGAGCGCGGGCAGCCTGCCCGGTGCGTTCAATCCGGTGGTCTATTATGGAGAAAGCACGACATTGTTCGATGCGATCATCCACTACGACACGCCGGAATGGCGCTTCGCGATCAACGGATCGAATATCTTCGACAAGAGCTATGTCGCACGGTGTTCCGGCGTGGCCGGGTGCAACTTTGGCGCTGGTCGTCAGGTCATCGGAACAGTTACACGCAAGTTCTGATTTGTATGCGTAAGCTTGGGGCGGGGCGGCAAATGGGGGATGACATGATGAAGCGCGGGAAGCTCCGTCATGTCGTTCTTGCGGTTGCCGTCGCAGCCCTCTTCGCGTCCCCGGTCGCCGCGAAGAAAAAGGAGGAGGAGCGTCAATCCTCCCCGCTTTCTCTGTCCGCGTCGGACCCGTGGCCGAGTACGTACCGGCCGCTGCCGCGCGCGGACATGCTGATCACCGGCGCCACGATCCTCGATGGCGCCGGCGGTCGGCACGACACGGCCGACGTGCTGGTGCGGGACGGGCGCGTGGTCGCCGTGGGCCGCAATCTTGATGCGGACGGCGCGGCGGTCGTCGATGGGCGCGGCAAATGGGTGACACCGGGCATCATCGATGTGCACAGCCACAACGGCACCTTCGTGGTGCCCTTGACGTCGGTCGATGAGCACGGCTCCGACGTCACCGAGATCAGCGATCCCAATGCCGCCGAAACGTGGATCGAGCACGCGGTCAATGCGCAGGATATTGCCTTCGATCGCGCGCTCGCGGGCGGTGTGACGACGCTGCAGATTTTGCCGGGATCGACGACGATCATTGGCGGGCGCTCCGTGGTTTTGAAGACCGTTCCCGCCGTCACCATGCAGGGCATGAAGTTTCCGGGCGCGCCGCAGGGGCTGAAGATCGCCTGCGGGGAAAATCCCAAGCTCTATTACGGCGGACGCGCGAGTGCGCCGAACAGCCGCCAAGGCGAACTCGCGATGTTTCGCGCCGCGTTTTCCGCCGCACAGGATTATCTCGAACGGTCACGTGGCGAGAAGCCCGGCAAAGGGGGCGGGCACAAGGGGCCGCGCAACCTCGAACTCGAAACGCTCGCCGGTGTGCTCACCGGCGACATTAGCGTGCAGGCGCACTGCTACCGCGCCGACGACATGGCGGTGATGCTGGGCCTTGCACGCGAATTTGATTTCCGCATCGCGGCCTTCCACCACGCGACCGAAGCCTACAAGATTCCCGCGATGCTGCGCGAGGCGGGGACGTGCGCGGCGGTCTGGTCCGACTGGTGGGGCTTCAAGGTGGAAGCGCAGGACGCGATCCGCGAGAATGCGGCGTTCGTGGAGGCGGCGGGTGCTTGCGCGATGATGCATTCGGATTCGCCGCAGGTGGGGCAGCGCCTCACGATCGAGGCCGCGAAGGCCGCGGGTGCAGGGCGCCGCGCGGGCGCTTCCCTGCCGCCCGAAACGATCATCCGCTGGGTGACGAGCAACCCCGCGAAGGCGATGGGTCTGGACGACCGCATCGGCACGCTCGCGCCCGGATACAACGCCGATCTTGTGCTTTGGTCAGGCGATCCGTTCAGCATCTATAGCCACGCCGACCGCGTCTATATCGACGGCGCCCTCGTTTACGACCGCGCGAACCCGGCGTACCGGCCGCGCCGCGATTTCGAGATCGGCCGCACGGAGGCAGCGCCGCGATGAAACCCGTGTTTGCCGCCCTCGCGATGCTTGCGGCGTTGCCAGCAAATGCTGAAACCGTGGCGATCGTGAATGCGCGGGTGTGGACGATGACAGCGGAGACGCCGATCGAGAGCGCGACGATCGTTACGCGTGACGGGAAGATCGTCTCGGTTGCGGCTGCGGGCGTGGTTCCCACCGGTGCGCGCGTGATCGATGCGGCGGGGCGCATCGTGACGCCCGGCCTTGTGAATGCCGCGACGCAGCTCGGGCTCACCGAGGTTTCGGGCGCGCGAGAGACCAACGATCAGTCGGTGGCGAGCGGCGCACTCGGCGCGGCGTTCGATGTCCAGTACGCGCTCAATGCCAATTCCACGCTCGTCGCACAGGCGCGGGCGGATGGCGTGACGGAAGCGATGGTGTTTCCCGGCGGGTCGGCTTCAGCGCCGTTTCAGGGACGCGGCGCGCTTGTGCACCTGAAGCCGGACGGCGACATTCTAGACCGCGCGCAGGCGGCGCTGTTCGTGCGCGTCGGCAGCGGCACCTCGGACAAGACCGGCGGCTCGCGCGCGGCGCAGTGGCAGCTTATCCGCAATGCACTCGACGAAGCGCGCGCGCCGCAGGGCATCGATCCGCGCGAGCGCCTGCTCGGCCGCCTCGACCGCGCGAGCCTTGCGCCCGTGCTCGACCGGCGCATCCCGCTTGTGATCGCCGCCGAGCGTGAATCGGATATCCGGCAGGCAATTGCGCTCTCCGATGATTACGGCATTCGCATCGTCATCCTCGGCGGCGCGGAGGCGTGGCGCGCGAAGACGGACCTCGCCGCGAAGCGGATTCCGGTTATTCTCGATCCGATGCTCAACCTGCCGCTCAGCTACGACCAGATCGGCGCGCGCCTCGACAATGCGGCGCTGCTTTCAGACGCGGGTGTGAAAATCGCCTTCACGGTTCCGGGCTTCGGCATCCATCTCAGCTACAATGCGGGATCGGCGCTGCGCGAAGGTGCGGGGATCGCCACGGCGCACGGGCTGCCCTATGCGACCGCGCTGCGCGCGATCACGCGCGGCAGCGCGGAAATCTGGGGCGCCGATGATCGGCAGGGCAGCATCGCGCCCGGCAAGGCGGCCGATCTGGTGATCTGGGACGGCGATCCGCTGGAGCCGTCTTCCGGTCCCGCGATCGTGTTGATCGGTGGACGCGAGGCGCCGGATACGTCGCGGCAAGCGGCATTGCGCGATCGCTACCGGCCGGACGCCGAAAACCCGCTTCCGCCAGCCTACCGATGAAGCGGAGTATTGTCCTTGCCGCGCTGATTGCATGGCCTGTCGCCGCGCACGAGCCCGGTGAACTGGGGCTGCCGATGCTGGCGCCCTCGGCGCAGACCGGAACGTCCGTCGACGCCGCGCCGCGCACGCAGCCGCCGGGGCAGACGCTGCCGATGAAGCCCACACGGCGCATCGCTTTCGAAACGCGTGAGGCGAGTTGGGTGTCGTTGTCGCTGTCGCCGGACGGTAAGACAATTGCCTTCGATATCCTTGGCGATCTTTATGTGATGCCGGTGTCGGGCGGGCGCGCAAAACCGATCGCGCGCGGCATGGCTTTCGAAACGCAGCCGGTGTTTTCGCCCGACGGGAAGTGGCTCGCGTTCGTCAGTGATCGCTCGGGACCGGAAAACCTGTGGGTGATGCGGCCCGACGGATCGGGCGCGCGGCAGATCAGTTTCCGCGATAGCGTCGAGCCGCTCACATCCCCGGCGTGGAGCGCGGACGGCAGTGCGATTTATGCGACGCGGTTTCGCCCGGACCGCGGTGCCTACGAATTGTGGAAGCACGCGTTCTCCGGCGGGGCGGAAACTCTGATACGATCGAGCCGGGACGAGGCGACCGGCAGCCTCCAGCATTCGATTGACGTGAATGTTTCGCCCGACGGTCGCTCTCTCTATTTCGCGGCGCTTTCCAGCAGCATCGGTTTCGACAGCGTTCCCGAATGGACGATCCGGCGCCGCGATCTCACGACCGGTGCGGAAAGCGTGATCCTGCCCGAACCCGCGAACCGGCGCGGCGGCCCTGCGGGCGCGTTCTTCCGGCCCGTAGTCTCGCCGGACGGCAAGATGCTGGCCTATGCCACACGCCACGACGGCGGCACCGCGCTTCATCTGCGCGACCTTGAAACGGGGGCTGAGCGACGGCTCGCATTTCCCGTGCAGCGCGATGTGACCGAGGCTTCGGCATGGCAGGATCTGTTTCCCGGATATGCCTTCACGCCCGACGGCAAGGCGCTCATCGTCGGCGGCAATGGGCGGATCGAACGCATCGACATTGCATCGGGCGCGCGAACCAACATCGCCTTCAGCGCAAAGGTTGATGTGGAACTGGGCACCTTGCAGGCGCCCGATATCCGGCAGGAAACCGGCCCGGTTCGCGCGCGGCTGATCCAGACGCCGGTGCTTTCGCCCGACGGACGAACGCTTGCCTTCTCCGCGCTCGGCCGCGTTTATCTGATGCCTGCGGATGGCAGCGCGAATCCGCGCCGCCTGACCTCCGGCGGAGATCCAGAATTTCATCCCGCGTGGGCGCCCGATGGCAAGAGCCTCGCCTATGTCACCTGGACCGCGAAGGGGGCGGGGCATGTCTGGACCGCACCGATCGACGGCGCGCCGCGCCGCCTGACCGCGGCTGCCGATTACTACACGAACCCCATGTTCACGCCGGACGGATCGGCCGTGCTTGTGCTGCGCTCGGCGCAGGCGGCGCGTCTGCTGACCTACATGGAATTCGGCAACCAGCGGCAGGCGACGCTCGTTTCGCTTCCTGTGGCGGGCGGCGCAGCGCGCGCGATTCTGAGCGATACGATGGGGGGGCAGCTGCACTTCGCGGCCAATCCCGGTGAAGTGTATCTGCAATTCGCGGATGGGCTGAATGCGGTCGATCTGTCGAGCGGGAAGCGTCGTCGTGTGGTCTCCATCGTTGGGCCGGGCTATTATTTCGTTGAAGGGCCGGTGCCGGTCGACGATGTCCGCATCAGCCCGGACGGAACGCACGCCATCGCGATAATCGCGCAGCAATTGCACCTCGTCGATCTGCGGGGGAATCCCGACGGCAAGGTTGACCTTCTGACGCCCGATCCTTCGCACCGCCAGCTTTCCGATGTCGGCGCGGATTTTCTGGAATGGGCGGATGGCGGGCGCACGATCACGTGGGCGGTCGGCTCGACCTTTTACCGGATGCCGCTCAATGGCACGAAGCCCACGACGACGGAAATGGTCGTCGAGGTGCCGCGCGATACGCCGTCGGGTCGTCTTCTGCTCAGCGGTGCGCGTGCGATCACGATGAACGGCGACACGGTGATCGAGGATGCGGATATCCTGATCGATGGCGACAGGATCGCAGCCGTGGGCCCGCGCGGATCGTTTCTTGTCCCTCCTGACGCTGTCGTTCGCGATGTGCGCGGCAGGACGATCGTGCCGGGTTTCATCGATACGCACGATCATGTCGCGGACGTGCGCCGCGATGTGCTGGATATGCAGCCTTGGGGACCGGCGGCACGGCTTGCTTATGGGATCACGACGGCATTCGACCCCTCGACACTCACCATCGACGGGTTTGCCTACGAGGACCTGATCGATGCGGGCCTTGCCGTCGGATCGCGTATGCCGTCTACGGGTACGGCTCTGTTCTCGTTCAACCGGTTCAATTCGCTGGAGGAGGTGCGCGCGGTCGTGCGTCGCTACCGCGATCACTACCGCACGTTCAACATCAAGCAATATCGGGCGGGCGATCGACGCGTGCGGCAGTGGATCGCAATGGCCGCCCAGGAACTCGGTATGCTCGCGACAACCGAAGGCGCGCTGTCGTTGAAGCTCGAACTCAGCCAGATCATCGACGGCTATGGCGGCAGCGAGCACGCCTTTCCGGTAACGCCGCTTGGAAAAGACATGGTCGAATTCGTCGCGCGCAGCGGCAGCGCGTATACGACGACGCTGATGATCTCGCACGGCGGCCCGCCGGGGCAGGACTATTTCATCGCGCGCGACAACCAGCACGACGATCCGAAATACCGCCGTTTCACGCCGCACTTCGCTGCCGATACGAAGATGCGTTCGCAGCGCTGGCACATCGATTCGGACTACAGCTTTCCGGCGGTCGCCGCAGGCGCAGCGGCGATCCAGCGCGCAGGCGGAACGGTCGGCATCGGCGCGCATGGCGAACTGCCCGGCATCGGTTATCACTGGGAGATGGAAGCCCACGCGATGGGCGGCATGACGCCCACGGAAGTGCTGCACGCGGCCACGATCGGCGGCGCGCGAACGATAGGGCGCGCGGCCGAATTCGGCAGCATCGAAGCGGGGAAATATGCTGATCTCGTCATCCTCGATGCCGATCCGCGTGCCGATATCCGGAACGCGCGGCGCATCGCGCAGGTGATGAAGAACGGCCGCCTTTACGAGGGTGCCACGCTGGACGAAATCTGGCCGCGCGCACGGCCGCACGAGGCGCCGTGGTTCACTGAGCGGTGAGCGTGCTCAGCCGCCGACGTACTGGCTCGGCGGCACGCCGAACGAGCGGTGGAACATCGCGGTGAACGCGCTCGGACTTTCGTAGCCCACGTCGTAGGCGACGTTGGTGACGGAGACGCCCGACGCGAGGAGCGACAGCGCTTCCATCAGCCGCACCTGCTGCCGCCACGTGGCGAGGCCCATGCCGGTCTGCTGCTTGAACAGGCGCGTGAAGGTGCGGCGGCCCATGCTCGCAAGGTTTGCCCAGTCGTCGATATCGCGCGGGTCTGCGGGATCATCGAGAATGGCCTGGCATACCCTGAGCAGGCGGCTATCCGCCGGCATACGCGCCATTACCGGGATATTGGGCATGTGCTGGATTTCTTCGAGCAGCAACCGTACGATCCGCCCCTCGCGGCCTTCTTCGTCATAGGCAGGCTGGAAGCCGAAAACCTCCTGAATCAGCGCACGCACCAGCGGCGAGACTTCGAAGACACGGCAGGCGTGCGGCAGGTATTCGATGTCGGGATCGATGAATACGGTGTGGATGTTCACGGGGCCGCGGCAGATCGCCTTGTGCCGCATGCCGGCAGGAAGCCAGATCGCGCGCTGGGGCGGCAGCACGAAGCTCGAATGATCCGTGATGAACAGCATCACGCCGGAGTTGGCATAGGAAAGCTGGGCGCGATCGTGCGAATGGAAGGGATCGACGAAACCCGCCGGATAATCATCCTCGAAGCCCATCACGGGCCTGAGTTCGAGGGGATAATCCGTGCTCCGCTTCATTGGCCTGTTTCCGATAATCAGGCTCATAGTATTGCGTTTTGGCCGCGCTCGCAAGGGCGCCCTAGTCTGGGAAACCGGAGAGGAAGCGGGCGACGTTACCGCCGAGATCGCCGACGGCGTAGCCGCCTTCCATGATGATCGCGGTGGGTAGGCCCATGGCGGCAATGCGGGCGCCGATCGTAGCGAAATCCTCGGTTTCAATTGCGAAGTGCGAGATCGGGTCGCCCGAAAACGTGTCCGCGCCGAAAGAGACGACAAGGAAGCGAGCGCCCCACGCCGTGATCCGCGCGATGGCGGTGTCGAGCGCAGCAAGATAGGCGTCGATCCGTGTGCCGCGCGGCATCGGAATGTTCAGCGTCGTATCCTTGCCGTCGCCGGTGCCGGTCTCGTCGGCATGGCCCCAGTAGAATGGATAATCGGTCACTGGATCGGCATGGATCGAGGCGAAGAAGATGTCGCCGCGCGCCTCGAAGATGTCCTGCGTGCCGTTGCCGTGATGGTAATCGACATCCAGGATGGCGACCGGCCCCGCGCCGGCGGCGTGCGCGTGCTGCGCGGCAATCGCGGCGTTGTTCAGATAGCAATAGCCGCCGAGATAATCGGCTCCGGCGTGATGTCCGGGGGGGCGGCAAAGCGCGAAGGCCGTGCGTGCGCCTGCAAGAACGGCATCGAGCGCGGTGAGCGCGGTCTGCGCCGACCCGTAGGCGCCGTCCCACGTGCCTTCCATGATCGGTGTCGATGCGTCGAAGCTGTATTGGCCGAGCCGCGCATCAATGCGTTCCAGCGACAGCTTGCGCCGCCGCACGACGGGCCACGTGTAGCCGATCGCATCACCTTCGCGCCCGGATGCAAGCCATGCCGCATGTGCGCCCTTCAGGAAGGCAAGATAGTCCGCGTCGTGAACCGCCTCGATCGGCGCCATGCCGAAATCTCGCGCGGGTGCCGGCGTGCCGATCGCATCCCGGATATTGCGCGCGCGATCAGCACATTCAGCATAGGGCGTCCATGCCCCGTTGTGCAGTTCGCGAAGCGGTGTGTGGCGGAGCTGGCGCTCATCGAAGAAGGAGATCATGCCCGCGAGATAGCATTCAATACCGCGGGTCGGGAAGCCCCGTGACAGCGTCGCGCGTGCGCATCATGCGTCGCCTCCGCGCGTGCGCGTCGGCCGCACGAAGCCTATGAAATCCTCGTAGAGCGCACTGATCCGCTCCAGCCGCTCCTCGACGTCGCGACCGCCGCCGTGGCCGACGATGTCGTTCACGAGCAGGTTGACAAGACCCATCATCGGCACCGAACTTTGCCAGAACAGCGCGCCGTCGCTGTCTGCCGCGAGCACGTTTGAGGTGAGGCGTGGTGCCCAGTCGCAAAGCGTGTCGGTGATGATGACAAGCGGGATGCCCACCTCTGCCGCCCGCTCCGCGAGATGGCGCGACGTGCGCGAATAGCGGCGGACATCGACGATGACGAGGCACCGGTCGCCAGGGTGTTCGAGGAGCACGTCGGCGAAATGCCCGGAGGCGCTGTCGATCAATTCCACGCCGGGACGCACGTACTGGAGATTGTGCGCAAGCATCGCCGCGACGCCCCGCTCGGTCTGGAAGCCGACGATCTGCACGCGCTTGCTCCGCGCGATCAGCGCCACGGTATCCGACCATGCCTTGTGCTGGCTGCGTTCGTAGACGGCGACGAGCAGTTCGATCTCGCGTTCCAGCGTGCGGCGGCGCTTGTCGTTGTCGGTGAAATCGGAAAGGAAATCCTGAAACGCCTGCCCGGCCAGCCACGGCAGGTGCGCGGACATGCGCAGGTGTTCTTTCAGTTCCCGGAAATGCTTGAAGCCAAGCATCCGGCAGAAACGCCCGACTGTTACCGCACTGACATCCAGCCGCTGCGCGATCGACGCCGCCGTTTCGAACGGGATCATCTCGCGGTTGTTGAGCAGGAATAGCGCGATCTGGCGCTCCGCAGCCGTGTAACCCGCATTCTCGGCTTCGAGCCGCGCGAACAGGTCGCTCATCTCATTCTCGTTCTGCACGCTCTGTCGGAAATGTTGTCAGAATAACATTTCTGACAGAGCCATCATCACATTGATAGGCAGGGCGAGGAAAAGGGGAAAGCGCCAACGCAGGGATACGCGTACCACAATCTCACCCGAACACGTCCAGCATATGATCAACGATGGGTGCAGGTCCGAACCGTAGCGGATCGCAAGCGGGGAGGCCGAGTTCAGCCTCGGCGGCGCGGATCGCAGCGCGCGCTGCATCCTCGCTCAGAAGCGAGGTGTTGAGGCTGATGCCGATGCCGCGCGCCTTGGGGTTGGTGAGTCGCGCCGCAGAAACGTGCGCGGCGAGCGCATCGGTGAGTGTAGGGCAGGCATAGTCGCCCTCATAGCCCTGTAGTTCACGCCGCCCCGCCTCGTGGCAGATGACGAGTGCGTCGGGCTGGCTGCCGTGGACGAGACCGAGCGTGACGCCCGCATAGGCGGGGTGCAGGAGAGCGCCCTGTCCTTCGATGACGTGCCAATGGTCCGGCGCCGCATCAGGGGAGAGCCATTCCGCAGCGCCCGAGATGAAGTCGGCGACGACAGAGTCAATCGCGATCCCGCGTCCGGTGATCATGATGCCGGTCTGGCCGGTGGGGCAGAAGGTGGAGGGTACGCCGCGCCGCTGAAGCTCACGATCGATGGCGAGCGCGGTGTATTTCTTGCCCACCGCGCAGTCCGTGCCGACCATCAGCACACGGTGGCCGGTGCGCTTCTTGCCCGTGCCAGTCTTGAACGTCTGCTGCGGGCGGCGGAGATCATGCAGCGTTCGTCCGTGTGCCTGCGCGGCTTTGGAAATTTCCGGATGATCGGCGAGGCGCTGGTGTAGCCCTGCCGCAACATCGAGACCCGCCGCGAGCGCCGCCGTGATGTGCGGGACCCATTCGGGGGCGATGTAGCCGCCGTCGTTGGCGATGCCGATCACCAGCGTGCGTGCGCCCTTCGCGGCGGCCTGGGCGAAACTCATGTCAGGCAGGCCGAGATCGACCAGGCAGCCTTCCATGCGATACTGGCCCGCGCAGTCTCCCGCGCGCCACTCGGCAAGGCCGGAAGCGGTCTTGGCCCAGCCGATATCGGGGGCTGTACCCAGAAAGAGCAGAAACGGTGGTTGCATGGGTTTCGGTTTCCGGTTGGAGGTTCAATCGGCCCGGCGGATCGCCTGGCCGGGTAGGGCACCGGTCGGCTTTCCGGCCTCGACGACAGCGACGCCGTTCACCCATACGGTGCGGATTCCGGCGGGGAGGGCGGTGGGATTTTCGATCGTCGCGCGGTCGGCGACGGTGGCGGGGTCGAACAGCACGAGATCGGCAGCCTGCCCAACGGCGATGCGGCCGCGATCGGCGATGCCCATGTGTTCGGCGGCAAGTCCGCTCATCTTGTGGATGGCCTCTTCGAGTGTCAGGTGTTTCGTTTCGCGCACCATCCATGCGAGCACGCGCGGGAACGCGCCTGCGCCGCGCGGGTGTGCATCCTCAATGCCGCCGTCCGAGCAGATGTTGCTGTGCGGCCAGGCGATGAGCGCGGCGACATCGTCATCCGCCATCGAGCGGCCCATGACCCCGTTGGTCATGCCCTTCGCTTCCGCCTCAACGATGAGGTCGAGATAGGCGCGCGCCGGGGGCACGCCACGCAGCGCCGCAACCTCGGCAACGGTCGTGCCGACATAGGCCGGGTGTGCGGGATATTCGGTGAGACGCAAATCCTCGGGCCGCGCCATGTGCGCGAGCGCGAATTCGGCCGCGGCGAGATCGGTGAAATCGCGGCTGGGCAGCAGCACTTCGAGGTTCGATTGCCAGTAGGTGTAGGGGTAGACGTCCGCCGTCACGTCGATGCCTGCGCGGCGCGCAGCGTCAAGCTTCGCGAGGAGAGGCGCGGTGTCGCCCCAGCGGTCGACGATCGCGATCTTGAAGTGCGAGATCTGGACGGGAAGGCGCGCGGTGCGGCCGATCTCCAGAAGCTCGTCGATCGCGGCGTCGAGACGCGTGTCCTCGCTCCGCATGTGGCTGATGTAGCGTCCGCCCTGGCGCGCTGTAGCATGGGCGAGTGCCATCACCTCGGACGGGTCCGAATAGATTCCCGGATCGTATTCGAGCCCGGTTGAAAGGCCGAGCGCGCCCGCGCGCATGTTTTCCTCGACGACCGCCACCATGCGCTCGACCTCGGCGGGGGTTGCCGTGCGCTTGTAGTCGGTGCCCATCACGGCGGTGCGGACGCTGTTGTGGCCGATGTACGTGGCGACGTTCACGGCGACGGGCCGCGCTTCGCGCTTCGTGAACAGGCCCGCGACGGGCAAAGGCCCGCCGCCATCCTGCCCGGCGACGATCGTCGTGATGCCCTGCGCCGCTGCCGCGAGCGCGTCTGGGTGAGCGTCGAGGCCGGCGTCGTGGTGGCTGTGTGTATCGATGAAGCCGGGTGCGAGCACGAGACCGCTGCCGTCGATAATCGGAACGCCCTTGCTGCGGGCGCGCTTGCCGACGGCGGCGATGCGGCCGTCCTTGATCCGCACATCGGCCTTGTGCGCCGGACCGCCTGTGCCGTCGACGACGGTGGCGCCAACGATGACGAAGCTCTCCGCAGCGGATGCCGTCGCCCAGAGTGCGACCATGGGAACGAGCGCGGCACGCAGCACCGATCGGATCATGAGGGCTCTCTCCTACGGGCGATGTTCGGATAGTCGCCTGAATCGTGTCATTGTTATGTTTCTGACATGACTGCCGGGATCGCGCAAGCGTCTCCGCGCTTGCAGCGACCGCCGAACCGACGCAGCAGACGCACGACGACAGCCTTCAATCGGCCACAAACCGATCAACGGTCCACGCTTGCTTTGCGGCGCATCTTGCCTTTAGCTCCCCTCGTATTGCCATGCCCGGTACATGAGGAGATGGATGATGCGCTTGGTTTTGATCACGGCGCTGCTGGCGCGAAGAGTCGCTTATCGCGGTCCCCGTGGTCGTCACGGCCGTCGCCGGAGAAACGCTGCAGAACCGCGGCGTCGTCAATCTGGATGGTTTGTCACGGATTGTGCCGCAACTCCTGATCGGTCCGCAAGGCGGCGCAGTGCAAGGCGGCAACATCTCGATACGGGGGATCAGCGGGCCAGATTCCAACCCCTTCGGCGACCAGGCGGTCTCCTTCACGATCGATGGGGTGCAGATTGCCAAGTCGTCGATCCGGCGAATGACCGACTTCGATGTCGCACAAGTCGAAGTGCTCAAAGGTCCCCAAGCACTGTTCTTCGGCAAGAACAGCATGGCCGGCATCGTCACGATCCGGACCAATGACCCCGGCGATCACCTCGAGGTCGGCGCGAAGTTCGGATATGAGCTCAATGCCCGCGAGATGCGGGCCGAAGGCTTTTTATCAGCCCCCATCACCGACAGCCTCGGCTTCCGGATCGCCGGCCAATATTCAGACATGCAAGGGTATCTGATCGATCAGACGCCGCGAGACTCGATCTATTTCGCGGACTCGCGCAACCCGCAAGCCACCAATTACGGTGTTCGCGCGACGCTCAAGTTTGAGCCCGCATCCAATTTCGACGCACGGTTCAAGTTCAACTACGGCCGGGTCGACAGCAACGGACCGCAAGCCGCAGGCGCATTTGTGAGCTGTCCGCTCGGCGTCCGCCAATTCTCCTTTCTGGGTCCGGTCATCGGCGACAACGCGCAGTGCGGCGCCGGTAAGTTCAACGTCAATGCTGGCTACGGTCCCGTACTTGCTACCATTCCATCGACCTTGGATCTATTCCGAAGCGACGGCAAGAATTTCCAGGTCCAGGACCAGTACTTGTCGAGCCTCGTTATGACCTTTCGCCCTTCTGACAAATTTACGATCACCTCCGCGACCGGTCTGTACAAAGTCGTTCTCGGTCAATGCCAGAATTACGAAAGCAGCTATGCAGTCATTCTGCCGAGCTGTAACACATTGAATAATAGAGAGTATTCGCAGGAACTTAATCTGTCGACAGATCTGGATGGTCCATTTAACTTTTCGTCAGGCCTCTATTATAGCAATGTGAAGGCCCGGACCCAGTCCTACACCTATTTGTTTGGCGGTCTGTTCCCACTGTTCGACGCCGTCATCCCGGGCCTGGGCGGGCCAAACACGCCCGTACAGATCAACAATTACAGCTTCTCGATGAAGGGTGAAGCCTATTCGGCATTTGTCGAGGGGACATTCGAAATCACCCCTCAACTGGAATTGTCGGGTGGCGTGCGTTACTCATATGAAAAGAAGCGTCTGACCGATGTCCGCGACGGCGGCGGGCTCTTCGTCGGCTTTGCCGGCGGGCCGAATACCACCATCCTCGACGATACGACGATCCTGTCGACCACCCCCAACGCTCGCGGCGCCTCGCTCCTCAAGGACCATGACAGCTGGAAAAACTGGTCGCCGGAAGCAACTGTCTCATTCAGACCCAACGACGATCTGACGCTATTTGCTTCATACAAGCAGGGTTTTCTGTCGGGCAGTTTCAATTCCAGCTCGGTGGAACTGTTCGCACCGAACGTCGATCTCAGTTACAAACCGCAAACGATCAAGGGCTTCGAAGCTGGCGTCAAGGCGCGCCTCGGCCATACTCTTCTCGTCAACGCCGCCGCCTACACGTACAAGATCAACGACCTGCAGGTGGTGAATTTCACCAACGCAACCAGTTCGATCCGCAATGCGGCATCGGCGAAGGTCGAAGGGTTCGAGGCCGACTTTACCTGGCGCACACCACTCGACGGTTTGTCGATCAACGGCGCACTGGCGTATAATAATTCGCGTTACAAGGACTTCGCGACGGCACCTTGCTATAATGGCCAGACCATCGCGCTCGGCTGCAATCTCAACTTCAGCCCCGCGCAGAACAGCGGGGCCGGCGGCTTCGAAGCACAGCAACTCGCCGGACAGGTCATTCCGCGCTCGCCGAAATGGAATATTCAAGCGGGTTTCAACTATGATACGCCGATTGGCGATCGGCACAAACTCGGGCTGACCGGCGGCCTCGTTCATTCGAGCAGCTATCTGACCGACGCATCGAATGATCCCGCCAGCCGGCAGAAATCCTATACATTGTTCGATACATCGGTACGCTTCGGTGCCGATGACGACATGTGGCAGATTTCCGTCATCGGACGCAATCTGACGAACAAGTACATATTCGTCGCCTCTCCCAACGTACCCTTCACGCCGCTCGGCAATGCGGGGACAGGGACTGCGACCGGCACCTTGGGCGACCGGTTCGCCTATCTCGGAAGGGGGCGCGAGGTTCTGCTGCAAGTCGCTTTCAAGTTCGGGCGATAGCAGCCGCCCGGCCATGCTCCGGCGGGGAGGCATCTTTCCTCTCCGCCACCTACGCGCGCGTCCAGCCGCTAGGTTCAAACAGCCATTGATTTGAGGTGGACGGCCGTGATTCAGGCTCGTGGCCAGGAGCCTGAACGCACCATATTGGGGATGATGCTCCCCCCTTCGGCGGATGAGCGGTGTACGATTTTGCTATATTTTAGAATGGCTTGCGAAAAAATATGGGCTGCTGCGGAAGGGCTCATGGTGCCGGGTGTCGGACTCGAACCGACGACCTACCGCTTACAAGGCGGTTGCTCTACCAGCTGAGCTAACCCGGCGCGCCGGGCCCTATTGCTTTGCGTTTAGTCGCAAATCAAGCGTTTCAGCGTTCAGGCAAAGTCTCGCCGGGCGCGGCAGCGGCGATGGCGAGCGCGTGGATTTTGTCCATGAGATCGCCGAGCGCAGCGTAGACGGCGCGTTGGCGCTGCACACGGCTTTTGCCGGCGAAGGCTTCCGACATGATGCTGACGGTGAAGTGGCTCTCGCCGGTACCGTCGTGACCGGCGTGGCCGCGGTGGCGGTCGCTGTCGTTGCGGACCTCGAGGTGAGTGGGCTGGAGTGCAGCGAGGCGGCGTTCGATTTCGGCGCTGATCGTGGTCATGCGGCCTCTATACAGCAATGCGCCGGCGTGTCAGCCGGTCAGGCGACTTCGGCGCGGCGCTTCCAGAACCAGACCGCGAAGATCAGGATCGCGACCGGGACCGCGATGCCGAACTCGTCGATGACGTAAGGGGTCACTTCGCCGCGTGGTCCGGTAAGCGGCGTGAACACGCGTTGGATGAAGAGGTTGTGGCTGGCGTGCAGGATCGCGGCGGGCCAGAGGCTGCCAGATTTCAGTCGCAGCCAGGCCGCGATCAGCGAGACGCCGAGCACGAGCACCATGAAGCAGGGGATGGCGACCCACAATTCGGTCTTCGCGTTGTAGCCGCCGAGCAGGATGAGCGGCATGTGCCATGCGCCCCAGATGATGGCGACGATGAACACGCTCGGCATGAAGCCGGCGAGCTTTGCGACGCGCGGCGCGAGGAAGCCGCGCCAGCCGATTTCCTCGCCGAGCGCGGTCGCGAGCGAAATCGCCATGCCTGCCGAGGCCATCAGCAGAGCATAGCCGATGACGACGAGCGCCGGGTGCGCGTCTGTCCAGCCGAGGAAGGTGCGGAGCTGCTTGATGTTCTCCGCGTCCGCGAAGCCGCCGAGGCCGAGGATCCATACTGCAGCGTATGCGAGGCCCGCGTAGCCGAGGGGGACGAGGTACGCGGTGAGGTTCCAGCGGTGCTCACCCCATCCCCAGCCGAGTGAGGCGAGATCGAGGCGGCGGAGGCGCACGGTGAGCAACGCGGCGATCGCGGGGGACCACATCAGGCCGGTGACATAGGGCATGAAGGCGGGGGAGGGCTGGAGGCTCACCAGCGGAACGTAAAAGATACAACTGAGACCCAACGTCAGCGCCAGAAAGAACAGGATGTCACCGACGAGTTTTCGCTTTTCCATGTGCCGCTCCCCCAAGCTGATGGGAGAACTTATGGCGGGCCGCAGTTTTCTCAAAGGAGAATTTTCTCTGATCGGGATCGGGGCTGCCATCGCAGCTCTGCTTCCCTATATAAGCCAAAAATCAGACTCAGGACCGCTCCCATCACCGCCCCCCGTAAACCTCGTGAACGCTTCCACGGCCGCGTCGATGCCCCGGAACCGCCTCTGTGCGCGGAGCCCGGGTGCGACCAGCGGGGCGAGTTCCGCGCGCCCGTTTCCAACCGCGCGTCGGCGGGCTGGAAATACCTGTGCCTCGATCACGTGCGCGCGTTCAATGCCGCCTATTCGTTTCAGGACGACGGGGTGCAGAACGCCGCGCCTGGCTGGGAGCGGAGCACGCGTGCGTTCGCCTCCAACGCTTATGCGGACGCGTTCCACGACCCGATCGGCGTGATGAGGGCGCGCATGGGCGGATTCGCGCCGCCGAAGGCGCGCGGGGGCCGCGTGCTCGACAAGGCGGATCTGGCGGCGCTCCGCACGCTCGACCTTGACGAAAACGCGAGCTTCACGGACATCCGCGCGCGTTACAAGGAGAAGGTGCGGGTGCTGCATCCGGACGCAAACGGCGGGGACCGCACCCATGAAGCCGAGTTGCGCCGCGTGATCGATGCCTATACGCACCTTAAGGAAAGCCCGGCCTTTGCGGCCGACCAGAAGAGCAGGAAGAGTTAAGTGGCGACGCAGCTGAAGGATAACGAACACCACGGCACGCTGATGGACGCGCCCGACTTGGAGGTCGATGCGCGGCAGGTGTTCGGCATCGACGTGGATATGAAAATCCCGGCCTTTTCAAAGGCCGACGAGCGCGTGCCGGACCTCGACACCGACTATGTGTTTGATCCGGACACCACGCTCGCGATTCTGGCCGGTTTCGCCTTCAACCGCCGCGTGATGATTCAGGGCTACCACGGCACCGGCAAATCGACACACATCGAGCAGGTGGCGGCGCGGCTCAACTGGCCGTGCATCCGCATCAACCTCGATTCGCACATCAGCCGCATCGACCTGATCGGCAAGGACGCGATCGTGCTGCGCGACGGCAAGCAGGTGACGGAGTTCCGTGAAGGCTTGCTGCCATGGGCGCTGCAGACGCCGACCGCGCTCGTTTTCGACGAATATGACGCGGGCCGCCCGGATGTGATGTTCGTGATCCAGCGCATTCTGGAGGTGGAGGGCAAGCTGACGCTGCTCGACCAGAACCGCGTGATCCGCCCCAACAAGTTCTTCCGCCTGTTCGCCACCGCGAACACCGTCGGCCTTGGCGATACGACCGGGCTTTATCACGGCACGCAGCAGATCAACCAGGGTCAGATGGACCGCTGGAGCATTGTCACTACGCTGAACTATCTTCCCGCCGAGACCGAAACGGCGATCGTTTCGGCCAAGGTGAAGGGCTTCGACGCGAAAACGATCGCGAACATGGTGAAGGTCGCGGACATGACGCGGCAGGGCTTCATCGGCGGCGACATCTCCACCGTGATGAGCCCGCGCACCGTGCTCACCTGGGCGCAGAACGCGCAGATTTTCAACAACATCGGCTTCGGCTTCCGCGTCAGCTTCCTCAACAAGTGTGACGAGGCCGAACGCGGCATCGTCGCCGAATACTACCAGCGCGTCTTCGGCGAGGAGTTGCCGGAGAGCATCGCGAAGAAGGCGTGAGCAAGGACAACAGGATCGAGGATTTCCGGCACGCGCTGGCGGCGACGCTGCGCGCAATGGCGCACGTGCCGGAGTTCGATCTGACCTATACGGCCGACAAGCCGGGCGCTTCGGGCAATCAGGCGCGTGTGCCGCAGCCCGCGCGCGGGCTTCCCGCCGATCAGGTCGCGGAGGCGCGGGGCTGGGCGGACAGTTTCGCGCTTCGACGCCGTCACCATGATGCCAAGCGCCATGCCGCGCTGCAGCCGCCCGCCGGGCTCCCCCGCGACGTGTTCAATGCGGTCGAGCAGGCACGTGTCGAGGCGATCGGCGGCCGCGACATGGCGGGCGTGGCCACCAATCTTTCGCAAATGAACCTTGCGCGCGTGAAGGCGGACCCGCTCATTCGTGCGCGTAACGTCGATGAGGTGCCGCTTGCGAGCGCAGTCGGCATGATCGCGCGCGAACGGCTGACCGGCGAACCGTCGCCTGCTATCGCCGACGCAGGGCTCGCGCACGTGCGCGACTGGATCGAGGAGAAGGCGGGGCAGCATCTCGACGATCTTGCCGCCAATCTCGACGATCAGGCCACCTTCGCATCACTCACCCGGCGCATCCTTGCCGATCTCGGCCTCGGCGAGGACAAGGGCGAGGAGCCCGAGCAGGACGACCAGGAAAGCGGCGAGGACGAGCAGCAGAACGAGGGCGATAGCGACGAGGGCGACGACGAAGGCTCGGCCGGGCAGGATTCGAGCATGGATACCCGCGCCGAAGAGAGCGAGGGTGGCGATCAGGAGACGGACCAGAGCGCGGAGATGGACAGTGACGCCATGTCCGACGCCGACATGGCGGACGACGGCGACGAAGGCGTCGTGCCGTGGCGCCCGAACACGCCGACGAGCGATCTTTCGCCTGATTTCGACTATCACGCTTACACCGCGAAGTTCGATGAGGTGCTGACCGCCGAGGAGCTTTGCGACGCCGAGGAACTGACGCGCCTGCGCGGCTATCTCGACCAGCAGCTCGTGCACCTGCAGGGCGCGGTGACGAAGCTCGCGAACCGCCTGCAGCGCCGCCTGATGGCGCAGCAGAACCGCGCGTGGGACTTCGATCAGGAAGAAGGCCTGCTCGATCCGGCGCGGCTCACCCGCGTCGTCGTGAACCCCGAGCACGCGCTCAGCTACAAGATCGAGCGCGACACCGATTTCCGCGACACGGTGGTGACGCTGCTGATCGACAATTCTGGCTCGATGCGCGGCAGGCCCATTTCGATCGCGGCGATCTGCGCGGATATCCTTGCGCGCACGCTCGAACGCTGCGCGGTGAAGGTCGAGATTCTCGGCTTCACG
>TARA_R110000782_G_scaffold29959_8_pt1 | contig 48308 bp, 37 predicted proteins | sample TARA_R110000782 | Tara Oceans TARA_R110000782 (sample SAMEA4397859) | marine metagenome | biome: Polar Biome; feature: [SRF] surface water layer (ENVO:00010504); material: water (ENVO:00002006), including particulate matter (ENVO:01000060) such as... | depth 5 m | reverse complement strand
TGGCGCAGGCCTGTGATGCGGCTGCGCTCGCTGGGCGCAAGGTGATGACGAAGGACGACACGGACAGCGGCGGCTCCGTGCTCGACAATTCGACCGCCGATCAGGAAATCCAGAAGTTCCTCGATTACAATTTCCCCGAAGGCAAGTTCGACACGGGCGAGATCACGCGCACCGCGCAGGTCGATGACGAGGGCGAACTCACGATCACGCTCGCTACGACGATCTCGACGCAGTTGCTGCGTATCACGGGCATCCAGTCGATGAACATCAGCGCCGAGTGCTCCGCCCGCCGCTCGGGCGTGAATGTCGACGTCGTTCTTGTCGTTGACGTGACCGGATCGATGCGGTGGGACGTGGACAGCAACAGCGGAAGCGACAACGAGCGTATGATCGCACTGCAGGGCGCTTCCAAGAAGTTTCTCGACATCCTCAAAGACCTTCAGGATCAGCTGAGCGGCAGCGGGCTTCGTGTGCGCGTCGGCATCGTTCCCTATTCGCAGGGCGTGAACGTCGGCAAGCTGCTCTACGATGAAAACCCCGATTACATCGATTACTCGGGTGAGCCCTATTCAACGAACATCGGCGAGCCGTACATGGAGACCGTGAGCGGAAAATACGCCTGGAAGAATTATTCCGTGACGGGCTCTTACGACGATGAAAATCTGGATCTCGACCAGTTCGTTTCCCTCGGGCTCGCGGAAACGACGCCTGCCAATCCCTATGCGTGGAAAGGCTGTGTCGAGGCGCGCGGCACAGTCACGACCATCGACGCATCGAGCTCACCCTACACAACCATCCCGGTGGGTGCGTGGGACGTTATCGACGCTGCGCCGGGCACGGAAGTCGAGGGGCAGATCGCGCCGAAATGGCGGCCTTATTTCGCATCGCCCTGGACGAGTTCATCGGTCGGCGGTGTCAGTGTAACCGGCAACAAGTACCGGCCAAATGCGACGTACATGGACATTACGAAGCAACCCTGGGCCAACCTCAACTGGCGTATGCAGAATGACAGCTACACGTACTCGAGCAAGGCAGTTCGCTATGACACGAGCTACTCGAGCCTGACAGCGGCAAGCCACTACGCGGACGGCGTGGCCACGACCGGGCCCAACAAGAGCTGCCCGAACGAGGCAAAGCTGCTTACGCAAATCGATGCCGACGGCGTGACGGCGCTCGGTAGCTATATCGATGCCCTCAAACCTGCCGGCGGCACCTATCACGAGCTCGGCATGTACTGGGGTCTGGCACTTATCAGCCCCGGTGCGCCGTTCCCCAACGAAGACACTTACCTTGCCCCCGGACACACGGGCGAGGAACGGGGCGTCAACCGTTATCTCGTCTTCATGTCCGACGGTGAAATCGATCCCGGCATCAGCTATTCGGCCTATGGCCAATATCTGTGGGATCACCGAACGCGATCCAACACCACCGAACCCAAGCCCGAACATCGCGCGCGTTTCCGCATGATCTGCGAAGCGGCGAAGAAGCAGGGCATCAAGGTTTCAACGGTGGCATTCTCCACCTCGATCGGCACAACGGACAAGAACGCGATCCAGGACTGCGCAAGCTCGGAAGACGATTATTATGTCGCGGAGACCGCCGAAGATCTGAACGAGGCTTTCGAGAAGATCGCGCAGAACATCGGCTATCTCCGCGTGTCTAAGTAGGCACCGCCATGAAGCGCCTCCGCAACCCGCTACGCCGTCTTCACCGGGATGAACGCGGCAGCTATATCATCGAGTTCGCTTTGCTGAGCCTGCCGATGATAACGCTGCTGATGGGCGGCATCGAGCTCGGCTATCTTGCCTATGCGAAATCGAACGTTGAAGGTGCGCTGCGTGAAGTCTCGCGCCTCGCCGCGACCGGGGGCTCGACCCCGGAGGAACTCGACGCGATCCTCGACGCGAAAATCGGGCAGATCAAGGGCGCCCACGCGGAGATCGATCGGAAGAGCTACTCCAGCTTCGGAGCCGTGGGCCAGCCGGAACCACTTACTTCCGATGTCGCGCCTCTGGGCGGTGAACCGGGGCCCGGCGACTGTTTCCTCGACATCAACGGGAACAAGCAGTGGGATGCGGATCGCGGCAGCGACGATCTCGGCAATGCCGAAGACATCCTTTATTATGGCGTGACGGTTACCTACCCGATGATCTTCAAGCTGACCTCAAGCGTCATCAACGGCGGCAATAACGACATGACGATCGAGGCCAACGCCGTGATCAAGAACGAGCCGTTCAGCAACATCGAGGTGCCCGACCCCGAGGAGGAGTGCATTCCTTCATGACAACGAAACGGGTTCGCCTCCTAAAGCTTCGGGCATCGCTCCGTAAGAACGAGTCTGGTGTCGCGTTCATGGAGTTCGCGTTTGCGCTGCCATTTCTGATGGTTGCGCTGCTCGGCGGGCTTGAGCTTGTCCATCTCGCGCTGACGCACCAGCAGCTTTCGCGCATCGCGACCTCAACCGCCGATCTTGCCGCACGATATCGGGCAAGCATCGACGAAGTGGACGTCAACACGCTGTTCATGGGCTCGCAAATGTCGGCATCGTTCGACGATTTCGACACGAACGGCCGCATCGTCCTTAGTTCTGTCACGCGCAATCCTGCCGATGACGGGCACTGGGTCCGCTGGCAGCGCTGCGAAGGCGCCCTCGCACGGGCAAGCGAGATCGGCGACGAAGGCGAAGGCAAGGACGATGCTACCATCGACGACGTGAATGGCATGATCGTCACGGACCCGAACAACGTGCTCGTCGCCGAAGTGACCTATCGCTACACGCCGTGGTTCTTCCCGGTGAGAAGCAGCATATTGAGCAGCATCGCGCCGATTTTCACGGAACGCGACATCACCTATACGTCGGCGTTCATCGCGCGCGAACTGACGCTCAGGAACATCACCAACACGACCGGGCTCGCCGACGGAGACCGCAGGCTCTGCTCCTGACCCCTTCTACCGCGTGAGCTTCTTGTAGCTCATGCGGTGCGGGCGGTCGGCTTCGTCGCCGAGGCGGCGGCGCTTGTCTTCCTCGTAGCTTTCGAAGTTGCCTTCGAACCATTCGACATGGCTGTCGCCTTCGAACGCGAGGATGTGCGTGGCGAGGCGATCGAGGAAGAAGCGGTCGTGGCTGATGACCACGGCGCAGCCGGCGAAATTCTCCAGCGCCTCTTCGAGGGCGCGCAGCGTTTCGACGTCGAGGTCGTTGGTGGGCTCGTCGAGCAGCAGCACGTTGCCGCCCTTCTGCAGCATCTTCGCCATGTGAACGCGGTTGCGCTCACCGCCTGAAAGCTGGCCGACCTTCTTCTGCTGATCGACACCCTTGAAGTTGAAGGCGCCCACGTAGGCGCGCGTCGAGATGTCGTGTTTGCCGAAGTAGAAGCGTTCGTTGCCGCCCGAGACCTCTTCCCAGACGTTCTTGTTCGCATCGAGATGGTCGCGGCTCTGGTCGACATAGCCGAGCTTCACCGTGTCGCCGATCTTGATCGAGCCGCTGTCGGGCGTTTCCTGCCCGGTGATGAGCTTGAATAGCGTCGATTTACCGGCGCCGTTCGGGCCGATGACGCCGACGATACCGCCCGGCGGCAGCGTGAATTCGAGGTTTTCGAACAGCAGCTTGTCGCCGTAAGCCTTGGTGAGGCCCTTGGCTTCGATGACCGTGCTGCCGAGGCGCTCGGGCACCTGGATGAGGATTTGCGCGGCGCCGGGGCGACGATCGTTCTGCTTTTCGACCAGCTCGTCGAACGCCTTGATACGTGCCTTGGACTTCGTCTGGCGCGCCTTGGGCGACTGACGGATCCACTCCAGCTCTTCCTTGATCGCCTTTTGGCGGCCCTCGTCCTCGCGGTCCTCCTGCGCCATGCGCTTGGCTTTCGCCTCAAGCCATTTGGAATAGTTGCCCTCGAACGGCAGGCCGCGGCCGCGATCCAGCTCCAGCACCCAGCCGACGACATTGTCGAGGAAGTAGCGATCGTGGGTGACGAGGATGACGTTGCCCGCATAGTCGATCAGGTGCCGTTCCAGCCACTGGACGCTTTCGGCGTCGAGGTGGTTGGTCGGCTCGTCGAGCAGCAGGACTTCGGGCTTTTCCAAGAGCAAGCGGCAGAGCGCAACGCGGCGCTTTTCGCCGCCCGAGAGGTTCTCGACGCTCGCGTCGCCCGGCGGGCAGCGCAGCGCGTCCATCGCGATTTCAAGTTGGTTGTCGAGCGTCCAGCCGTCGACGGCGTCGATCTTTTCTTGAAGCTCGCCCATTTCGGTCATCAGCGCGTCGAAATCCGCGTCTTCGGGCGGATCGGCCATGATGGTCGAGATTTCGTTGAAACGGTCCATCATGTCGGCGACCGGGCGGACGCCGTCCATGACATTTTCCTTCACGGTCTTCGCCGGATCGAGCTGCGGCTCCTGCGAAAGATAGCCGACGCGAACGCCTTCGGCAGCCCAGGCCTCGCCCTGGTAATCCTTGTCGTAGCCGGCCATGATCTTCATCAGTGTCGACTTGCCGGCGCCGTTCACGCCGATGATGGCGATCTTGGTGCCCGGCAGGAACTGCAGGTGGATATCCTTCAGAACCGGCTTCGGCGCGCCGGGGAAGGTCTTGGTCAGACCCTTCATTACAAAACTATACTGGTAGGACGCCATGCCGCCGCCGCCTTCTCACGTGATCTTTCGGATTTGCGGCGCGTCTAGCGCAGCCGCTCGGCGATGTCGAGGATGCCGGAGAGATAGGCGTCGATGCTCGCTTCGCTTACCGTCCGGCCGTCCAGGAACCGCCGCAAGCGATATGGGTTCGTACCCGGCGCGTTCAAGCCTTCGGTGACGAGCGTCGCGGATTTGATGCCCGCCTCGGCGAGCATCGCCTCCCCGCGCGGGTCGAAACCACCGCTCGGGTAGCAGAAATGATCCTGATGCGCGCCGCCAAGCATGGCGCCGAGCGAGGCGCGGTTGTCGGCGAGTTCCTGCGGCAGCGCGTCGATGTAGCGGTGCAGGCCCTTGTGGCGGTGCGTATGGAGCTGGATATCGAGGCCCCGGCGGGCGGCATCCGCCACCTCTTCGGGGCGCATCAGATGGAACTGACGCCCCGACCACCACGGCTCCGTACCCATGCCGAGACGGTTCGCCACTTCCGCGAGGCCGACCATGCGCGGCTGGAAGCCGACATCGTCGACAGCGGTGCGCAGGCGGTCCCCCGCCTTGTCGCGGCTCGCGGCATCGCCGAGGACGAGCGGCGCTTCGAGGCCGGGAAGGACGCCCGCAAGGTCATAGCTGCCTGCGGGTGCGCGCTCGGCGAGATAGTTCGCGACGACGTTCGCGACCGGGCCATCGTTTTCGACATAGTAAGTCGAGACATAGACGGTCGCCGGAAGGCCGCAGGCTTCGAGCGCGGGGAGCATGTGCGTATAGGTGGAGGCCCAGCCGTCGTCGATGGTGATGACCGTGGCGCCCTTCGGCAGCCTGTCCTCCGCGAGCATGTCCACCGCTTCGCCGAGCGGCAACACCGGATAGGGCGAGGCCGCAAGCCACTTCATTCGATCTGCGAACTGCCGATGCGGCATGAACAGGCGGTTCCCGAACGGTGCGGCGTCCAGTGTCCAAAGGCCGTGGTAGCAGAGAATGCGCAGCTTCCCCGCCGTCAGTGCGCGCGCCGCCGCAAAACCGCCCAGCGCGCGGGCGGAGCCGAGCAATGCCTGCTTCACCGTGATGCGTCCTCGAACGCCGCGTCGATGCGCCGTACGGCTTCGGGGTGCAGCTTGCCGTAGGCGGCAAGACCGTCGCGCAGTTCCCCGATCCGCGCCTCGACATTGTCCGGTGTCAGCACCAATCGATCGTCGAGCGAGGTGTTCATGATGAGGACCATGCGGTCTCCGAGTGCGGGTTTGAAATGACCGGCCTCCCAATACCACCGCATTTGCGTTTTCGTATCCCCATCTTCGGGTACGGCTTCTCCCGTCACCTCGTCGACGCGCGTGAACATATAGGTGAGGATACCGGTGCGCGCCGAAAACGCCGCCAGATCGCGGAGCCAATCCTCGTAGGCCGGCCAAAGACCGGCCTTCTGAAAGCTGAGAAGCAGGTCGGCATGATACGGATACGTGAAGAGGGTGAGCGCAATCCGCCGGGTCTTCGCCGTCTGCACCAGGTCTTCAAGCGCATCGAACTCCGGGTTCTGTTCCGGGCCCCAACGCACGCGCTTGGGGCCTGCCAGATAATATTCCAGGTTTTCCCGGTTCCGCTGGCGAAACAGCCCTGCATGGCCCTCCTCCGCTATAATGGCGGGATACTTGCCAATACCGTAGAAACCGGCGGGGGTGAGCGTTTCGGGCGAAGCGCTATGCTGCTCGACAAGGGCGCCCGCCGTGTCGGTGAGCGCATCGAGCGACAGCAGGAGCTTGGCGGCGAGTGCCGCGCGCTCGGTGACGTCCGGCCGGGGCGGCAGCACGACGGGGCCGCCCTTGCGCCAATCGGCTTTTTCCACCGTGAAGTTGATGAAATCGAGACCAACGAAGAGCGCCCGGGGCTGGTGGGTGAAGAGCGCTGTTTCGACGGCCTGGACGAGGTTGCGCATACCGACGCTTGGCAGGCCGAGGTTGTAGACGGGCTGCATTTCGGACGGCCAGACGCTAGATTCGGGATCGATCCCGACATAGACGCGGCTGTTTCCGGCAACGAGCGTGTTCGGCTGCATCCGTTCGTACTGCCGCAGTTTCACGGGGAGCATGTGCTTGCCCGCCGCGGGGCGGTAGCGATTGACGCCTTCGATGACGGGCGCGTTCCAATAGGCGTAGGGATCGACGAGCCATGCAAGGCCCGCGACGCCTGCGACGATTACCAGCACAGTGGCGGCAAGAATGGCGAGATAGCGTTTCACGGGCGCTGCCTTCAGAACTGGAAATAGAGGAATTCGGACACCTGGTTGAGCGCGAGCAGCCCTGCAGCAGCAAGCGCCCCTGTAAACATGGCCCAACGCACCGCGGGCCGCCACGACAACCGCACAGCGGTCGCGGCCTCGAAGCCGAGACCTGGACGATACCTGCCCATGATCTGCTGCGTGTTCGGCGCAAAGCGCGCGAGCGCGAACAGGATGATGATCCAGAGCCACGCCGCGATGAACACGCCGCCGCCGCCGATTGAAGCCTCCACCCCAAGCGCCTCCAGCCCGCTGCGCAGCGGCCCGAGGCGCGCGAAGATGGCCGTGGGCAGCGACACCCCGTTCAGCCCTGCCATCCCGGCGAGGATTCGCCCGGCACCGTCCAGCGTCGGCGCGCGGAACGGCACCCACGCCGCGACCACGACAAGGAAGGTCAGCAGCCACGCTACTGCGGGATACAGGCGCGCGCTGCCAAGCGCGGTGGGCACAAGCCGCCGCCATGCATGGTTCACGACAAGGAACATGCCGTGCAGCGCGCCCCAGAGCACGAAGGTCCACCCCGCGCCGTGCCAGAGGCCGCCGAGGAGCATCGTCGCGAGCAGATTGGCATGGCGGCGCGCCCGTCCCTTCCGGTTGCCGCCGAGCGGAACGTAGAGATAATCGCGCAGGAACCGCGACAGCGTCATATGCCAGCGGCGCCAGAAATCGATGATGTTTGCCGCCTTGTATGGCGAATTGAAGTTGAGCGGCAGCCGGATGCCGAACAGACGCGCGGCGCCGATCGCCATGTCCGAGTAGCCCGAAAAGTCGAAATAGAGCTGGAACGTGTAGGCGAACGCCGCGCTCCACGCGGTGAGGAGGTCGGGCGAACGGCCTGCCTCCGCCGCATCGAACACGGGGGATGCGTAGCCGGCGATCCCGTCTGCCAGCACCGCCTTCTTGAACAGGCCGATCGCGAAGATGGTGATGCCCACTGCGAAGTTTTCGGCGATCGGCCGGAACGTTTCCGGCAGCCGGAACTGCGGCACCACATCGCGGTAGTGGACGATCGGCCCGGCAATGAGCTGCGGGAAGAAAGCCACGAACAAGGCGTATTCGAGCGGACCCACATCGCGCGCGAGGCCGCGGTGGCTGTCCACGAGAAAGGCGATCTTCTGGAAGGTGAAAAAGGAGATGGCGAGCGGCAGGACGATGGGGCCGATCGCCCAATCCGCGCCGGTAAGCGAATCGACCGTCGACACGAAGAAACCGGCGTATTTGAAATAGCCGAGCGTTCCGAGATCGACAGCGATGCCCAGCCCGAGCAGCCAGCGCGACGGACGGCGGGACAATGCACGTCCGACGACATAGTTGAAAGCCGCAATGCCGATGAGAAGCGGCAGATAGGCGGGGTTCCACCACCCGTAGAACACGAGCGATACGGCGACGAGCCAGCCCATCGCCACCCGCGTACTCGCGCCCGCAAGCACGAAGAAGCCCGCCACGGCGACCGGCAGGAACAGCAGGATGAATTCGTAGCTGTTGAAAAGCATCGTCTTGTCCGCGCCTCTATAGCGGGGAAAGTCTTGCCAAGAGATGCACTTTGCAAGCGCGGACAGCGCTCACCGCCCTTGCGCGTGTCTGCGCGCCTCTCTAACCCGCAGCCATGACTGCTGAAATCGATCCCTTTCACGCCCTTGCCATCAGCCGCCTTGCGCACCGCCTTTCGGCGGAGGGGCGCGAGGTCATCCACATGGAGTTCGGCCAGCCTTCGACCGGCGCGCCGGCCAAAGCCATCGCCGAGGCGCACCGCATCCTCGATACGGACGGCATGGGCTATTGGGAGAGTATTCCGCTCAAGACGCGCATCGCCCGCCACTATCAGGAAACCTACGGAATCGCGCTCGACCCCGAGCAGATCATCCTGACGAACGGCGCATCGCCCGCGTTCGTTATGGCGCTTTCCTGCCTGTTCGCCCCCGGCGCGCGCGTCGCGCTCGCGCGGCCGGGCTATGTCGCCTACCGCAACACGCTGAAAGCGCTGCACATGGTGCCGGTGGAGCTGCCCTGCGGCGAGGCGGAACGCTACCAGATCACTGCCGCAGCGATCGAGGCGCTGGAGCCCGCGCCCCAAGGCCTGATCGTCGCGAGCCCCGCCAATCCCACCGGCACGATCATCCCGAAGGACGAACTCGCAGCGATCACCGAAGTGTGCCGCCGCCGCGGCATCCGCATCATCTCCGACGAGATTTACCACGGCCTCAGCTACGTGGGCCCTGCGCACTCGATGTTGGAGTTTTCGGACCGCACGCTCGTCGTCAACAGCTTCTCCAAATACTTCAGCATGGCGGGCTGGCGGCTCGGCTGGCTGGTGGTGCCGCCCGATCTGATCGGCGCGGCGCGCGCGCGCATGAGCAACCTGTTTTTGACCCCGCCCTCGCTCGCGCAGCACGCAGGACTTACCGCCTTTGAATGCCGCGACGAGCTGGAGGGGCACATCGCCACCTATGCCCGCAACCGCGCGCTCCTTTTGGAAGCGCTACCGAAAATGGGGCTGCGCCGCATCGCCCCGCCCGACGGGGCCTTCTACATCTATGCCGACATCGGCCACCTGACCGACGACAGCATGGCTTTCTGTATGCGTATCCTTGAAGACACCGGCATCGCGACGGCGTCGGGCATCGATTTCGATCCGGTGGAAGGCCACCACTTCATGCGCATCAGCTTCGCCGTTTCAACCGACCGGGTGGAGCGCGCCATCGCGCGCCTCGAACCGTGGTTTGCAAAGCTAAACGCGCGCTGACCCCTCCTTACGGCTGACCGAAGGGGATGTAGAGCGCGCTCGGGTGCGCCTTGTCGTGGAGCAGTTTTACTGTAACCGGCCGCGCATCCGCCATGGTTTCGTCCGCGACCACACCGCCGGAATTGTAGTTCTTCTGCGTGTTGATCGAATTGATCGGCCCGACAACGAGGCGCAAGCGGCTGCCCTTCGCGATCTGCCGCGAGACGAAGGTGAACCGGTTGAAATCATAGCGGAGCGGCGCCTTTGAGGTGACGAGCTTCGCTTCGCGCAGCGACTCGCGGTAGCGCGCGCGCAGGATGTCGTTCGTCAGCAGGATGCTGCCGCCGTCGGGCGTGATCTCGTACACCGAAGCCTGAAAGTCCGTGTCCGGCTGATCGATCGAGATCCACGCGGACAGGCGGAAGAAGCCGGAAACCTCGGTCGGCTTGTCGAAAGGCGTGCTGTGATAGACGAGTTGCTTGCCGTCCGCCGCGAGCACCAGCGTCTGGTCGGTGAGGAGGCTTGGATCGAGGCCGGCTTCGAGCGCGGCGCCCGACACGTCGCGCGGATCGTAGACGTAGCTGTCGGCGCTGCCCTTGCCCGCTGATGCCGGCGAGAGCGATCCCGATGCCATCACGCGGTTGGCGTTGGCGGTGGAATCGAGGAAGAACGGCTTTTCCTCGGCCGTGACGCCTTCCAGCGTGTCTGCATAGCGCCAGCGTTCGGCGCCCATTACGTAATAAGCGACGCGCTTTTTCAGGAAGTCTGGCTTCGCGCCGCCCGCCATCGCCCAGTTGTACCACTCGACATGCAGCTTCGGCAGGTCGACGAGGCTCGCCGGACCGAAGGTCAGCCCGCCGACCTTCGCCTGCGGCGTGCGCGTGCCCGCATGGTCCCACGGTCCGACGATCAGATAGTGGTTCGCGCGGGCCTTCTCCGAGCCCAGCTTCATGTGCGTCTTGTAGAATTCGAACGCGCCGGGCTGGTCACCATCGTAGCTGCCGGTGATGGAGAGGATCGGCATGTCGAACGCCCGGAATTGCTCGGGGGTCGGTGCGTAACTGTCATACCACGCATCGACAGCGGGATGCGAAATCCATTCCACGAGCGTCTTCTGCTCGCCGCCGAAGATGCGGGGCAGCGTGCTGAACGCCTCGCCCTTTTCGAAGCGTTCGCGGGCGATCGATGCCCAGAAGGCGGAATCGCCGAAAATGTTGCCCTGCGAAGCCTTGCCATCCGTGAAGGTCAGCCACTGCATCAGATAGGGGTAGGAGATGTTGTTGCGCGACGGGAAATCGGCGCCCGGATAGGGCGAGGCGACGGGCACGATCGTGGCGAGGTGCGGCGGCGCTTCCTTCGCCGTCGCCCACTGGTTGTACCCCGCGTAAGATCCGCCCCACATCGAAACCTTGCCGTTGCAATACGGCTGCTTCGCGAGCCATTCGACGACGTCATGGCCGTCCTTCGCCTCCTGGATGAGGGGACGGAATTCGCCTTCGGAGTTGCCGCGCCCGCGCACGTCTACGGTGAGGAACGGCAGGCCGTGCGCCGCGAAATAGACGCCGCGATCGTGGTAGCTCTGTGCGATGTAGGGCGTCAGCGTGAAAATACAGGGCGCGGGGGCCGCCTGCCCCTTCGGCAGGTAGACAGTGGCGCTGAGCTTTACGCCGTCGCGCAGCGGAATGCGCTCGCCCCAGCGCATCTCCACCTTGCTGGCATCGGCCGGCGCCTCCGCAGCGGCGACCTGCGCGAAACCGGCGGCAAGCGCCACGCCCAAAACCAGTGCTGCCTTCATCGCGCGACTCCCTGACCCATCCCTGGAAACAATCCTGATCAGGATCATCATTTTCCAGGCGGGATATGTCAACCGGGAGAGCGGGACGGCGCGTTGTCGCCTGACAGGGCAGCCAAAACACGCTCGCCGGTGAGTGGCAGCGTCACGAGCGGCGATGCCGCCCCGAGCGCATTCTGCACCGCACTGGCGATGGCGGCGGGCACACCGATCGTGCCGCTTTCGCCGACCCCTTTTGCGCCGATGGGCGAGAACGGAGTCGGCGTTTCGAAATGCACGAGCTCGACGTGCGGTACGTCCGAGGCCAGCGGCAGCAGATAATCCTGTAGCGACAGGGTGAGCGGCCGCGCGTCGGCATCGTAGCGCACCTCTTCGAACAGGGTCGCGCCGAGCGCCTGCGCGAGACCGCCGATCACCTGTCCCTCCACGATCGCGGGATTGATCTGCACGCCGCAATCGTGACCGAAGACGATACGCTCCACAGCGATCTTGCCCGTATCAATATCGACAGCGACCTCTGCCACGACGCAACCGTAGGCGATGGCGAGCGCGGGCGGATCGTAGGCAGCCCTGTCCTCAAGCCCGGGCTCCAAACCTTCGGGCGTTGAGAACGCCTTGTACGCCGCCGCTGCGATCTCCGCGATACCGACGCGGCGCGACGGCACGTCGATCACCTCGACGCCGCCCTGCACGAAGCGGACGCTTTCGGGCAGCGCGTCGAGAAGATGCGCGCCCCAGCGCAGGATACGCGCCCGCAGTCGCCGCGCCGCAAGCGCGGTCGAGCCGCCCGCGACCCCCGCGCCGCGGCTGCCGCCGCTCGCATAGGCAGTGTAGGCGGACGAAACCGTGTCGCCATGGACAATAGAGATGTCCTCGATCGGGAGCCCGAGTTCGTCGGCGGCGACCTGCATGAGCACAGTTTCGATGCCCTGCCCCATCGGCGTCTGGCCGACGAAGACGCGCACATGGCCGCTCGGCTCCATACGGATCGCCGTGATATCGAACCCGCCGCTGTCGACGCCGATCAGCTTGCAAAGCGGCGACGGGCCGAAGTTCGTGGTTTCAGCGTAGCAGGCGATGCCGACGCCGGTGCGGCGGCGCGACGGTGGCTGGGCAGACCGCGCATTGTCGTAGCCGAATCTTTCGAGGGTCATATCAAGGAGATCGGCGTAGCGCCCGCTATCGAGCACGATGCCGGTCGGCGTGGGGTACGGCATTTCGGAAGGCGCGACGAGGTTGCGGCGGCGAAGCTCCGCAGGATCGAGGCCGAGGCGGGGCGCGGCCATGTCGAGCGCGCGTTCGAGCGCGAAGTTCGCCTCCGGCTGGCCGAAGCCGCGGTAGGCACCAGTCGGGGTCTTGTTGGTGACGACGGCGAGGGCTTCGATGTCGATCGTGTCGATCCTGTATGGACCGGTCATCACCGCGCCGGTGATCCAGGCCGTGCCCATCGAGGTCGCGTAGGGGTCGGCACCCTTGTCGAGCACGATGGTGGAACGGAGGGCGCGGATGCGGCCGTCGGGGTCGAAGGCGACGGCGAGGTCGACGCGTTCGTCGCGGCCGTGGGTGGAGGCGATGAAGGCTTCGGCGCGGGTTTCGATCCAGCGAAGCGGACGACCGATACGGTGCGTGAGGAAGGCGAGGATCACTTCCTCGCCGTAGATGCAGGCCTTCATCCCGAACGATCCACCTACGTCCGGCGCGATGACGCGGATGCGGTGCTCGGGGAGGCCGAGACATTCGGAGATGCCGGCGCGTACCTGGTGGATCGACTGGGTGGAGAGCCACACCGTGATGCTTTCCCCGTCGAGATCGGGCGCGACCACAACGCCGCGCGGTTCGAGCGAACAGGGATGCACGCGCTGGGTCGTGAAGCGGTCGCTTATCACGAGCGCGGCACCATCGAAGGCGGCGGCGATGTCGCCCGCCTGCCAATGGGGACGGGCGACGACGTTGTCGGCCCAATGATCGTAAAGACGCGGCGCATCGGCGCGGAGCGCGGCATCCATGTCGGCAACGACGGGGAGCGCGCGGTACTTTGGAACGATGGCGCGGATTGCCGCTTCGGCGGTGCGGCGATCGAGGGCGACCACGGCGGCGAACGGCTGGCCCACGTAGCGCAGCCGATCGGTCGCCAGCGCCTTCAGGCCCGAATGGTTCTGGCCCGGCAGGTTCCAGAGCGACGGCTGCGGCGCGAAACCCGCGATGTCTTCACCCGTGATGACGGCAAGAACACCGGGCATGGCGCGCGCGGCGGCGACATCGATGCCGAGGAGTTCGGCGTGCGCGACGGGGCTGCGCGCGAAGGCGACCGTCGCCATGCCGGGCAGATCAATGTCGCCCACATAGCGGCCGCGCCCAGACGCGAAGCGATCGAGCGCCGCGCGGCGCACCGATTGGCCGATCACGCTCATTCCGGCACCGAGGCGCGAACGGCGGCGACAATGGCCTGATACCCCGTGCAGCGGCACACGACCGCATCGAGGCGGGAACGGATCGCGGCCTCGTCGCGGTGATCGGCGATGGTATCGTCCGCAAGGAATTCGCGCGCCACCGCCATCATGCCCGCCGTACAGAAACCGCACTGCGCCGCAAAATTCTCGGCGAACGCCTTGCGGAGCCGGGCGCCCGACGGATCATCGAAACCCTCGACAGTCGTAACATCGCCGCCATCCATCTGCGCGGCGAGCGTCAGGCATGACCGCAGAGTCTCTCCGTTCACAAGCACCGTGCAGCTTCCGCAAACGCCCTCTTCGCAGCCGACGTGCGTACCCTTCAGCGCCTGATCGCCGCGCAGGAAATCCGCAAGCGTGAGGTCCGGCGCGACACGCGCCGCAACGGCTGCACCATTGATGCGCAGATTGATGGGAATGTCGGTCACGCCCGCTCCCTCGCGCGAAGGGCGAGCGCATGAAGAACGCGCCGCCGATAGGCCGGGCTACTCGCATCGTCGAGGACGGGGAATTGCCGCATCAGATCACCCAGCCACGCATCGGGATCGTCCGCCATCGGCGCGCTGCGGACGGGACGGTCGACGAGGCCGGACACCGTGTAGCGCATCGCCCCCCCCACCCGTTCGCAGGCCACGGCCACAACGGCGCGCCCGGTCGAATTCCGCACCAGCAATTCTTCAAAGGCGAGTTTGCGTCCAGCTTCGAACGTCGCGGCCAGAATGACCTCGCCGGGTTTGAGTACGGTACACGAGGGACCCGTGATGAAGTCTTGCATTGCGACCTCCCGCCTGTCCGTGACGACGGTTCCGCCGAGTGCAAGCAGAATGAGCGGCAACTCGCCGCGCGGGTCGGCCCACGCGAGGCAGCCGCCAACCGTAGCGCGGTTGCGGATGGTGACGTTGCCGACGAACCCGATCGCGTCCGCAAATCCGCCGGCCACGGTGGGATGCCGTGCGAGCGCCGCGAGCGTGACGCCCGCGCCGACCCGCGCCCGTTTCCCCTCGACCTCGATCGCTTTCAGCGCCGCGATGCGACCGATGTCGACGAACAGCGGAGGTGCACGCCCCCGAAGGCTCGGCAGCAGGCTTTGCCCCCCGGCGAGGATCACCGCGCCGGGATGGGCATCAAGGAACGCACGCAGCGCCCCAAGATCGTTCGGCGCCGCGTAGCCTCCGCTCTCCCCCGCCACGCCCGGCCGATCAGCGAATGAAATCGGCCGAGGGATGCGCCCTCGGGAAATCCCGCATGTAGTCGAAGAAGCGCGCGAGCGTCTTGTCGCTGCGCGTCAGCGTGCCGGGCTTGAAATGGATCGTCTGCATGTTGATGAGATCATCGAGCACCACACGTGTTTCCAGATCGGCCACGAACTCGAGATACTCATCGATCTCTTCGGGCGTGCCCATGTCCTTGCGCGCGCAGACGACGATGAACACCGTGGAGCGGCCCGGCCGGTTGAGGCTGAACGGCGACACGAAACCGAACCAGCGCCCCGCGAAATTGGTGCTCTGGAAATACATGCTGGTGCCGACGATGCCGATGCGGTGGCTGACCGGATCGCCAGTGACGTGCGCGCCCTCGAATTCGTAGTACATCGAATGGTCGGTCCACTCGACGGCGTCGTGGGGATTGTCGCCGTTGATGACGATGCCGTGCAGGTAGCGAATGTGCTGCATGTCCGGCGTGTTGGCGCAGAGCACCCACGGATCGGTGGGGATTTCCTCGCCGAACGTCTTGATCTTGAAGACCAGCTCATCGTCCGGATACGGGAAATCGGGCAGCTGATAGTGCGGGTCGGTGCCGTTGTATGCCCAGACGAGGCCGTATTTCTCACAGGTGGGGAATTCAAAGAGCCGCGCGGTCGGCGGAATCGGATCGCTACTCGGCATACCGGAGCAGCGCCCATCCGCGCCGTAGCGCCAGTGATGGAACACGCAGCGCACCTGCCCATCCACCATGTCGCCGACTGAAAGGTCCGCGCCGAGATGCGGGCAATACGCGCTCATCACGTGCGCCTTGCCTTCCTTGTCGCGGAACACGATGACGCGCCCATCGAGGAAATCGAAGCCGCGCACGAAAGACGACGTTGCCGCGCTCGACAGACAGATCGGATACCACGACTGGGTGAAGAGCCCGTCTTCACCTTCGAACGGCACGGGCTGGCTCAAAGGCCGCTTTACCGGCTGATCGAGACCGCGTGGCTTACTGACATCATCAAGCGACATGCGAGACCTCCCTCTTGGTCCACTGGAATGGAATATGAGGCTGGAGCATCGGTCAAGCATACAGCGGCGCATAGCCCCACGTACGGCCAATGCAGCGGTATGCAGCCCTATCCTAACGGACGGGCAATGCTCGCCGATCGGACGTGTGTGTGCTTGTCCCCGCGCCGCTTATGGTCCTTCCATTCCAATCAGCGGAGCAAGCGGAGCCCGACATGCCCAAGAAAATCCTGTTTATCGTCACCTCGCACGGCGAGCTCGGATCGAGCGGCAACGCCAGCGGCAGCTGGCTTGAAGAGCTGGCGACACCCTATTGGCAGTTCGTGGACGCCGGCTTCGAGGTCGCGATCGCGTCGCCGAAGGGCGGCAAGGCGCCGATCGATCCGATGAGCCTTGAGGATGCGTGGATCAGCGACAACGGACGCCGCTTCCTTGGCGATGCGACCGCATCGGCGAAGATGAACGGCACGCAGCCGCTCGAAAGTATCGGCGACGAAGGGCTGGACGGAATCTTCCTCGTCGGCGGCACCGCGACGACGTGGGACTTCCCGCACAACCCCGTGATCAAGCGCCTCGCCGAAACGCTGTTCGCGCGCGGCGATGTCGTCGCGGGCATCTGCCACGGCGTGATCGGACTGGTGCAGACGGTCGACCCGAACGGCGAGCCACTGGTGAAGAACCGCAAGCTCACATCGATCAGCAACGCCGAAGACGTGATGATGGGCGTCGACAAGATCGTGCCCGTGCTTCCCGAAGACATGCTGCGCAAATTGCGCGCGATCTATTCGGCGGCGCAGCCCTTCGGCGCGCATGTCGTTTGCGACCCGCCCTTCTTCACGGGTCAGAATCCTGCCTCCGCCGAACCGCTGGCGAAGCAGATTATCGATCATCTCGAACGGAAGGCTGCGGCTGCCGCAGCCTGAACCGATCCGGGGGCGGCGCTGCCGCCCCCGATCGCGTTGCTATCCCCCGACGGGTGTGGCGCCGACGAGCGCGCGGTAGCGCGCCAGCGCCTGTGTGCGGTTCTGCGCGCTCAGCTTCCTGTAGATATTGCGCAGATGGAATTTGATCGTCGCCTCGCTGAGACCGAGGCGGTGCGCGGTCACCTTGTTGGGGTGGCCTTCCCCCATGAAATGCAGGATTTGCCGCTCGCGCACTGTGAGCGGATCGCTGGACGCCAGCGCCGGGTCGGTGCCCGCGAGCGGAATGTCGCCGCGCTGCGGATCGGGCGTCGACCAGCCCGGCAGCTCGGCGAGATAGGGCTGAAGGGCCGCGCCCGCCTCCACGAACAGCCGCGCGGGTAGCAGCCCCTGGCAGTGCCCGCACGCCGCCTGCAGCTTCGCGCGAACGAGCGCGGGCTTCGCCTCGGCATGGTGGATACGCGCCCAGGCGATATCGATCTCGGTCGCAAAGCGTAGCGCCGAGGTACGCCCGACCTCCTCCTCGGCGACGCGCAGCCAGTGCGCGGCCTCATCGAGACTGCGCGCCGACGTCTGGAGTTCGGCGAGCGCGAGCAGGCCGCCGATACGCTCCTGCCACGTGAGGGGAATGCCCGGTGCGGTGAGGAAGGCGCCGCCCGGAAGGCCGAGCGCCTCCACATCTCGCCACGCCTTGTCCACAGCGCCGCTGCGCGCCTCGATGAGCGCGCCGGTGAGACCCATGTTCCATGCAAGTCGCGGGGTCTGCAGCCGTTCGCTGACCTCGACCCCGTTCGCGAGAATCGCGCGCGCTTCATCCAGCCTGTTCGCCGCGGCGGCGGCGCGCGCGGCATAGCGATGCGCCCAGAGCTGCACCTCCACCCACGCCTCCACCGCGCCGACCATGGCGGCGAGATCGAGCGGATTGGCGTGGAGATCCGGCTTGCCGAGTTCGAACTGGATGCTGGTGCGCAGCATCTCCGTGAGCACGCGCAACCGCTGGTCTTCCGGGAAGAACAGCCGCACCATCTTCTCGCCGAGCGCGGATTCAGCGAGCGCGCCTTCGAGATCGTTCCGCCAGAACTGCGCGAGCATCCGGTGCACATGCATGAACAGCGCACCGAAAACGCTCTCCGTGCCCGCGTAATCGATCGCGGCTTCCACGGCCGCGCGCTCCGCCTTGACGAGGTCGCCGCCGCAGTAGCTGTTCCACGAGCGGAGGATATGGACCTGCGCGCGTCCATGATGATCGCCCGGCGGGGCTTCGGCGATGTAGCGTTCGAGCGCGGCTTCATCCTCGGCGCTCGCCCGGTGATCGAGGAAGCCGTTGACGAAGCCCTCGGCGATCAGGAACTGGCGTTCGATCAGCGCGGTATCGATTCGGGTCTCCGCGTTTTCAAGCTGGAGTCGCACCGATTGAAGACGCTCGACCGCGTCGACGATGCGGCCTTCATGGGCGCTGACGACGGCGAGCGAAAGCTGTGCGCTCGGGCAGCGCGGATCGGCGGCGATGCCGATCGAATCGAGCATCAGCCGCGCCGCCGCGATACCCTGCCGCGTAACGACGGTGGTCGCGCCGACCTGCTCGATGAGCGCGAGCGCGCGCTCGCGTTCGCCCGCCTCGATCGCGTGGCGAAGCGCTTCCTGAAACAGACCGCGATCCGCGAACCAGTCGGCAGCGCGGGCGTGGAGCGCAGCGCGTTCCTTCGCGTCCATAAGCGCGAGCCGATCATCAAGGAACCGGCGCAGCATCTCGGGGAAATGGAATTCCTGCGTGTAGAGATCGCGGAGCAGCAGGCCTTCGTCGTGATAGAGCTTTTCCACCAGTGACAGCGCCACATTCCCGACGAGTGCCTCGGCAAGCGAAAGATCGAAGCGTTCGACGACGACAAGGCGGCTCATGGCGGCGCGGAGATCGGGATCGAGCGTGCTCAGCACCTCGTCGCGGAAATAATCGCCGAGCCAGTCCTGCCACGTGCCGCAATCGTGCCCGGGGCGCGGCGTGTGATCGAGCGACCGCCGCGCGAAGGCGACCGCGACGGCCGAACCGCTTGTGCTGGCGTGGAGGCGGCGTGTGTAGAGCTCCGGCACCTGGTTCGAAAGCAGTGCGTGAATTTCCGCGGGCGTGAAGGCGAGGTCGCCGGGGCCGATCTCGAGAAGCTGATTGCGCGCGCGGAGGGCGCCGAGCGGAAGCTGCGGGCGACGACGGGACGACAGCACCAGGCGGAGCGCGGGCGAATGGAGGAGCAGGCTCGCGAGGAACGCGAAGGCCTCAGGCGTGTCGATCGCCTCGCAGCCGTCGAGGATCAGGATGGGTTTGCGCGCGGTGCGGTTGACGGCAGCAGCGAGCCGGCGGGCCGAGGCCTCCGGCGCATCCGGGGAGAAGCCGGGCGCGATCGCGGCGAAGGCTTCGGCGAGATCGTCATACCCCGCGTGCGCCAGCGCTTCGGCGATTGCGGCGATGAGCAGCGCGGGGGCGCGGTCCGACGCATCGAGCGTGAGCCATGCCGCCGGGCGCTCCATCTGGCGCAGAAGGTCGGCCCACTGCGTGAGGAGCACGGTCTTGCCGGAGCCCGCGGGGCCGCGAACGATGGTGAGCTGGCGCAGCAGGCTCGCTTCGGTCAGCTCGCGCAGCAAAAGCTGGCGCCGGACGAGCGGCACGTCGCCGCGCACGGGGCCGAAGCGATGCGGCAGCGCGGCAGTATCGGCTTCAAGGCTGTGATCGACCGGCATCGCTCCCTCCCAGCCCCGTCACATCAAGCCCGGGAGCCTATCACGAAAGCGCGCCCCACGCGAAGAAGTCCGTATCCACGCGCCAACCCTTGGCGGTGCGGCGCCAGAGGATGGTGTAGCGCACGCGCGTAGGCGCCTCGCCGGCCGCCTTCGGATGCACGGTGGATTCGCCAAGCTCGAACGCGATGTCGCCGCCGCCGTGGCTGACCTCCACCTGGCGGAGGTCGCACGCCGCGAAGCCGTCCATCAGGCCGCGGAAGACCTCAATCGCAGCGTCGCGGCCTTTTTGCAGCGGCGTGTCGGGCACGGCGATGCGGGGATCATCGACATAGTAGTTCGCGACGAGGCGTTCGGGATCGCCGCTACGGAAGTCCGCCTCGAACTGGTCGCTCGCCGCGCGGATCGCTGCCGCGACATCTTCCGGCGCGGGCGCGGGCGCGCCGCCGAGCTGAGCCTCGATCTCGTCGAGCAGGCTGTTCTCGATGGTCTCCCACTCCCGGCCCCAGCCATCGTCGGTGGTGACGCCCACGAAGCTGTTGCGGATCACCACGTCGCACGCCGCCGGTCCGCACGGCGTGATGCGGAGTTCCCCGACATAGTCGGTGATCGGCAGCGGGCCGCTGTCGACGACGCGGTAGCCGTAGGCGTAGCCGGCCGCGTCGAGCCATTCGAGGCGCTCGCGGATGGGCGGGCCTTCGGGCAGGTGGATCCACTTGGTGGCGCCGACCTCCGCACCCTCGCCTTCGAAGACCACGCGCTTGAAGAAACCGCCGCCTGCGAGCTTTTCCATGCCGCGCCACGACAGATAGCTCCAGAGCGTTTCCGCCGGTACGTTGAACCGGCGGACGACCTGCGCCTTACCCATATCGAAACTCCCCTAAAAGCGCAGCTTCGCCTGCACGCCCCAGCGCCGCCCCGGCGCCGCCGCCGACAGATCGCCCGCGCTCGCGCCGCTCCATTCGACGGGCACGAACTCGATGATATAGTCCTCGTCGAAAAGGTTCTCGACGAAGCCCGCGAGCGACAGGCCGCCCTTGCGCAGCGTGAGACGCGCGTTCACGAGACTGACGCCGCTGCGCTTGTCGGTGTTGTCGACTTCCCAGTAATAAGCGCCGCTGGAGCCGTTCAGCTCCACGCGCGGGGTGATCGACATGTCGTCGCCGAACTCGTGCTCGTACTGCGCGCCGAAGGCATAAGAGAGCTTCGCCATCTGCGGCAGCTTGTTGCCGGTGTAATCACCCGCCGAGGGAAGACCCGCGAAGACCGACGTGTCGTAGCTGATGATCTTCGAATCCGTGTAGCCGATCGAGGCTGACAGATCGAAGCCGGGCACCGGACGCGCTATCACCTCCGCCTCGAAGCCGTAGACTTCCGACTTCGGGATCGGGTTCGTGAGCGTCTGCGCCGAGTTGTTGACGTCGAGCGTGTAGACCTGACGATCCTTGATGCGCGTGTAGAAAACGGCGCTGGTGAGGGTCAGCCTGCGATCGAGCGCGCTCGCCTTCAGCCCAACCTCGTAGTTCCAGTTCTCTTCCTTGTCGTAGGAGCGCGTGATGATATCGAGCGGATTGAAGCCGCCGCTGCGGAAGCCCTTGGCGATGGTCGCGTAGACCATCGAATCGTCGTTCCAGAACCATGTCGCCGAAACCTTCGGCTGCAGGGATTTGAATGTCCGATCATATTCGGGCAGCCCCGGCGCGACGCGATCGACCTGGTGCCGGTCGTCTACGTCGTAGCGCAGAGCCCCGGTCAACTCGAGACCCATATCGAACCGATAGGAGACCTGCCCGAACGCCGCATACGCCTTGTTGTTATCGGTCGAACGGCTCTGCGCGAACAGGAGCGGCGCAAGCTCCGGCGGCAGGCCGAACAGCGGCAGAAAGTCCGCGCCGAGGGAAATTTCCGTATCGAGCTTCTGGCGCGTTTTCAGATAGTAGAGGCCAGCGAGCCACTTGAAGCGCGTGTTGCCCGTGGAGGCGAGCCGCAGTTCCTGACTGAAATTCCGCGTCTTCAGCGTCTGCTGCGCGATGATGCCGTCAAGCGGACTGAGATCGAGTTCCTCATCGATGAACGACGAGACCTTCGAATAGGCCGTGACCGACGTGAGCATCGCAGCGCCGAGATCGACATCCACCTTCGCGGAGGCATCGTTCAGGGTACGCTTAGCCCACGAGGGGTAATCGCCGATAAAAGGTCGCGGCTCATTAATGTCGCTGCCGGGCGGCACGGAGGCGTACCACGCCGCACCCGCTTCTGTTTCAAGCCGCGAATAACGCAGATCGACGGTGACAACGTCCGACGGCGTGAACAGCAGGCTGCCGCGGATGTTCTTATCCTGCGCCCAGTTCGCTTCCTTCGAGCGCGGTGCGTTGACGCTTTCGATGTCGCCGTCGAAATCGCGCAGCGATCCCGCCAGGCGGAACAACAGCTTGTCAGGGACGATCGGGCCACTGATCGCAGCGGACAGGCGCCAGTCCTGCCCCGTACCGTAGCTGCCCTGGATGAAGCCTTCGAAATCGTTCGTCGGCTGCTTGGTGGTGATGTTGATCGCGCCGCCGATGGCGTTGCGGCCGTAAACCGCGCCCTGCGGGCCCTTCAGAACCTCGATGCGCTCGATATCGAACAGGTCCTGCGTGATCTGATAGGCGTTGCTGAGCTGCACGCCATCGACAACGACAGCGATCGGCGGCTCGCCGTTGCGCGCCTGCCCCACACCGCGGATGGTAAGCAGCGCGACGCCCGGCTGCTGCGCCTCAACGATGGAGAGGTTCGGCACGCGAAGCGCCACATCCTTCACATTGTCGATGCGCGTCGCTTCGAGCGCTGCAGCCGTGAAGACGCTGATCGAATCCGGCACGTCCTGCACGCGCTCCTCACGCTTGCGGGCCGTGACGACGATCTGTTCGACTTCTCCGCTATGCGCAGCGGTTTCGCTGCTTGCTTCCTGCGCCCACGCCGGCATCGTGGCGATGGTCGCAACACCAGCCAAAAGGCAGGCGCACGTATAGTTCAGGCTAGATTGGCTCCGCATCCCACTTCCCCTCCGCATCCGCCGGCGATGCTCCCGATCGCTTGGACTGTTCTGCGTCCTCTGTTCGGCGACCTTGGTTCTAGCCCGAGGGCGGGGCGAGGCTCATCCTATCTTTTGGGAACAAATGACACGCGTTCCCGCCTATCCGGACGGATAGGTGGAGGAGAGAGGTGATGGAATGTGGGCAGAGCGCAAGACCCTTGCCGCCCAAACCCATTCATCCACGCCGCAAGACCTTCCGCGGAATCGCTTGGATGGCTTTAGCGAAAGTGCTGAAAACGCTTGGCTGGGGCGGGAGGATTCGAACCTCCGCATGGCGGTACCAAAAACCGCTGCCTTACCGCTTGGCTACGCCCCAATGCGATGCTCGAAACGGCGAATGCCGTGTTTGCGGCGGCCCTTATAGCCGCTGCTTCGACTTTGGGAAGAGGCCGCCCACGGCTTTGTCTCAGGCTCTAACGCCCCGACGAACCGTGCCGCCGCGTGTCGCAGCGATGAGCGTCGCCACGTACATGACGGTGCCGAGGCCGAGCAGCGCGAGGCTGTAGGCCGGGAACATGACGCCGAGGAAATTCGGCAGCGCCACCAGCGCAGCATAGATGCCAAGACCCATCGGCCAGCCCCAGCGCGCATGCAGATAGTGATGGAGGTGGTCGCGATCCCCCGAAAACGGACTGCGGCCCTGCGCGATCCGCCAGGCCATCAGCCGGATCGTATCGAGCACGGGGATCAGGAACAGCAGCGCCACCTGGCCCGCGTCGAATGTCGCGAAGCTGTGGTTGTAGGCATAGATAGCAAGCAGACCGAAAATCGCCGAAATGCCGTAGCTGCCGCCATCGCCAAGAAAAAGCGCGCCCTTCATGTTGAACCAAAGCATGACAACGAGGCTACCGGCGATTCCGAACAGCAGAGGATCGAAAGGTTGAGGGTTGCGGGCGAAGAGCACCGCCGTCCAGATCAATGACAGCGTAAGCACGATGCCGTTCTTGCCGTCCGCCATGTTGACCGCGTTCAGAAGCCCGATGAGGCAGACGAGCGTGAACAGCACCGACGCCCACGCGGGCAGCAGGATGAGCTGATCGACCCCGGCGAAGCGCAGGAAATCCACACGGAAGTCCGGCACTTCGAGGATCGTCAGGACCAGCACGAACGAAGTCAGCGCCAACCTTACAATCGGAGACAGGCCCATGCGATCATCGGCGAGACCGACAAACGCCATCGCCCCGACCGCGAAGCCGAGCCACATGACCTGCCAATCGAGCAGCGCGGAATCCTTGGCGAGGAGGTGATAAAGCAGCAGCGCAGAGACTTCGAATGCCAGCACGACGGCAAGGCCGCCGACCAGCGGCGTCACGCGGGCATGACGTTTACGGCCGCCGAACGGATCGGGATAGTCGAGAAGGCCAAGGACGCCGCCGATGCGGCCGGCGTTTTGTCCCACGAAAAGCGCGGTCGCCACACCTATGGCAGCGCAGAGCATGTTCAGGCTCATTGCAGTCATCGCGATGTCTTGGCCCCTTCCTCGTCAGCGCGGCCGACCTTACCGTTGCGGCCCGGCCAGCGCTACGCTAACTCCCCTCAGTGCAGCGCCGAAGTGCAACGGCTCGGCTTTACGCAGGATGAATCAATGACTTTTCTCGTGACCGGAGCCGCAGGTTTCATCGGCTACCACCTTTCTGAACGGCTACTTTCACGCGGTGAGCGGGTCATCGGAATCGACAACGTTAACGACTACTACAGTCCGAAGCTGAAGCGCGATCGTATCGCAGATCTGAAAAGGCGTCACAACGGCTTTACCTTCATTGAGCAGGACTTCGCGGACTTCGACGGGCTGAAAACCGAGCTTGCGTCGCACCGGGTCGAGCGGATCGCCCATCTCGGCGCGCAGGCGGGCGTCCGATACTCGCTGACGAACCCGCACGCCTATGTGCACTCCAACCTCGTCGGGCACCTCAACCTGATGGAGTATGCGCGGCATTCGGACAGTGTCGAGCACCTCGTCTATGCCTCGTCGTCGTCAGTTTACGGCAAGAACGAGAAGCTGCCGTTCTCTGTGGAGGACCGCGTCGACCAACCGATCTCGCTCTATGCCGCGACGAAAAAGGCTGACGAACTGATGAGCGAGACCTACAGCCACCTTTACCGCCTGCCGCAGACAGGCCTCCGGTTCTTCACCGTCTACGGACCGTGGGGCCGGCCGGACATGGCGATGTGGCTGTTCACCGACGCCATCCTGAAGGGCGAGCCGATCAAGGTGTTCAACGGCGGCGACATGCGCCGCGATTTCACGTACGTCGACGACATCGTCTCGGGCATCGTCGCCTGCCTCGACAACCCGCCGCCCGACGATGGCAGTGTGAAAGCCGGCGGATCGGTGACCCCGCACCGTATCTACAACATCGGCAACCACCGCTCCGAAGAACTGATGCACATGATCGCTGTGCTCGAAAAGGCAGTGGGCAAGACTGCGATCAAGCAATTCGAGCCGATGCAGCCGGGCGACGTGAAGGACACGTTCGCCGATATTTCCGCGATCGAGCGCGATCTCGGCTTCCATCCGACCACGTCGATCGAGGAGGGCATACCCCGCTTCGTCGACTGGTTCCGCACGTATCACGGCGTCTGACGGGCGTGTCGCTGAACTACCTGCTCTGGGCGCTTTTCGGCCCCGCAGCCTGGTTTGTCTGGTTGACACTGCTCACCGCGATCTTCCTGCTTTGCGGCGCGCTGCGGTCCGCGCGCGCCGCCAGCGCGCTTCTGGCGCTCTGGACCATCCTGTTCGCCATCCTGCCGACGGGGAACTGGCTGATGAACCGGCTGGAGGCTGCCTATCCGCGCCCGGCCGCCCTGTCCGACCGGATCGATGCCGTCGTGGTGCTCGCCGGCGCGGAAAGGCTGCGCGCCTCGGCGCTGTCAGGTTCACTGGAATTCGACTCGCACGGCGAAAGGGTGAGCGAAGCGCTCGCGCTCGCGCAGGCCTATCCTCAGGCGAAAATCTGGATCGTCGGCGGCGTCACCCAAGATGGCAGCCGCGATGTCGACTGGACGGCCGACTACTGGCGCCGGGCGGGTCTACCGCAGGGCCGCATCGCCAAGATCACCGGAACGCTCGATACCTGCGCCAATGCGCGCGGGATTGCCGCCTCCCTTCCGGGCAAGCGCGTACTGCTCGTCACGTCAGGCTTCCATATGCCGCGCGCGATGGCGTGCATGAAAGCCGTGGGCGTCGATGCTATCGCCTACGCCGTGGACCGGCAGACAAGCGACCGTCAATTCTCGCCCGCGTTCAACGAAAATATCGAGCGCGCGGACCTTGCTCTCCACGAGTACGCGGGCCTCGCGTGGTATCGATTGAGTGGCCGCCTATAGCTGCCAGCGGCCGATCCCAGCAGGCAAAGCCTTGTCGCGCAGCGCGCCCTTGATGTCTGCGACCAGGCCGCCGTCCTTCACAAGATCGCCGATCGCCGCCGGGCCCATCGCCAGATACTCGGCGTGCGGAACCGCAAGAACCACCGCATTGTAGCGACGCGACAGCGCATCGGCATCCAGCGTGAGGTGGTACTCGTGCACGGCTTCTTCCGGGTCTGCGAGCGGATCGTGTACGGTGACGTTGTGGCCGAGCCATTTCAGGCGCTCGATGACATCGACTACCTTGGAATTGCGGAGATCGGGCACGTCTTCCTTGAAGGTGAGGCCCATCACGAGAACATCACCGGCCTTGCGCAGACGGTCGTGCACACGGTCGGCGACATAAGCGCCCATGCTGTCGTTGATCGAACGTCCGGCGAGGATCACGCGCGGCAAGTGGCCAAGCTGCTGCGCCTTGTAGCTGAGGTAGTAGGGGTCGACGCCGATGCAGTGACCGCCGACAAGGCCCGGACGGAACGGCAGGAAATTCCACTTGGTGCCGGCGGCATCGAGCACGTCGTAGACCGAAAGATCGATCTTTTGGAAAATTTGCGTGATCTCGTTCACGAATGCGATGTTGATGTCGCGCTGGGCGTTTTCGATGACCTTTGCCGCCTCGGCCGCCTTGATCGAAGCCGCCCGGAACACGCCGCCGGTCGTGACATTGTTATAAAGCGCCGCCACCTTGTCGAGAACGTCGGGGCTTTCGCCAGAGACCACCTTGATGATCTTGTCGACCGTGTGCTCGCGGTCGCCCGGGTTGATGCGTTCCGGCGAGTAGCCGAGGAAGAAGTCCGTGCCCTGCTTGAGGCCGGACACCTTCTCGATAAGCGGGCCGCAGATCTCTTCAGTGACGCCGGGATAGACCGTGCTTTCATAGACAACCACGGGCTTCGAGCTCGCGGTGATCGCCGCCGCGAGCGCGCGCGTTGCGCCCTCGACGGGGCCGAGATCGGGCTGGTTGGCGCCGTCGACCGGCGTCGGCACCGTCACGATGATGAAGGCTGCGTCCGCGCAGGAAGCCATGTCGGACGCATATTTGAGGCTGCTTGCCTTCAGCGTGTCGCTGTCGATCTCGCGTGTCGCATCATGCCCGTCTTTCAGCGCGGCGATGCGGGCGGCGTTGATATCGACGCCCGTCGTGTCGAAATGGCGCGCCAGCGCCACCGCGAGCGGCAAGCCGACATAGCCTAGGCCGACGACGACCACCTTCGTTGCAGCATCAAGGCTCATGCATTCTTTCCCACAGGTTCGGCGGCGGGCAACGCGCCCGCTGCGACTAGTTGTTCCGGTCCGCCAGAATCGCGACGGAAGCGACGGCCGTCGCCAATTGCCCGAAAATGGTTGCAACATCGCGAACGATGCCGAGAGTCCTCAGCGGCTGCAGGTTTTTCGGGACAATAATCGTGCTGCCGGGCGGCACAACGACGTTGGACCGCCGCCAGAAGCTGGACCGGACCGGCTGCGCGCTGCCATTGGGCAGAACCAGGAACACACGGCCATCATCGGCGGTCGACTGCGTTCCGCCGACCTCCGAGACATACTCCGAAACCGACTTGCCCGGCTGGAACTGGACGGCGCCCGGGTTAGAGACATCGCCAAGCGCGAGGACGTAGGTCGGCTTCTTGGGGATATGCAGCGTGTCGCCGCCATCGAGTATGGGATCAAGGTCCGGACGCTGGGCAAGCACACGCGGATCGGCCTCGACCACCATGCGCCCGACGGCTTCCGTCTCTGACAAGGTCTTGATCAGATCCCCCGCAGCGATAATCGATTGCCCGTTCACATTTTCCTGTGCGGCCAGCGCAAGCAGCGAGGTGTTGAGTTCGCGCGCGGTGCGCTGGAAGCCGTCCTGCTGCTGCTCCCGAACACTCCTGCGCGTGAAGACTCCGCCATAGGGATACGCCTGATCGGTGAGACCGCCGGCACGGGCGATGAGCTCGGAAAGCCGCTCACCCTTGCGGATCGTATAGAGGCCGGGGCTGTTGAACTCGCCCGTCAGCAGCACCGCGCCCGCTTCATAGGCCGCATTGTTCGCCGTGATGCGAATGTCGTCACCGGCGCTCACGAGAACGTTGGCAAGCCGGTCCTCTTGCCCCGCCACCATTTCATAGCGCGTAAACGGCCCGCTCGCCGGCGTGATATCCAGCATGGGGTCGCGCATGTTCGCCATCACGCCATCAGACGCGGAGACAAGGGCATCGGCAGAGATCGAGCCTGCCACGGGATAGGCGCCCGGTCGGCGAACGGCGCCGCCAACGCTGACGCTGTGCTCGATCAGGACGGGAAGGAGTTCCGGAACATCCTCGAAGACGGCAGGGCACTCGCGATTCTTGCGGGCGAGTTTTTCGGAATCCGATTCTTCAATCTCGTTCCGGTCGTATTGCTGGTCTCGATCGCTCTCGTCCCGCGAGCGGGCCGCACGGTCCATTCTGTCGACGTCCTGCAGAGGCCGTGAACGAACCACCTCCAGCGATTCACTAGACCCGCTCGTACCAGCGCCAGTAAGCGCGCGTCCTGCGCTTGCCGCAACGTCTCGCCCCTCACGTTCAACTGTGATCGTGCCGCGCGTAATCACGTTGAAACGCGGTGATTGCGTATCCGCAACGAGACTTTGGAGCTTTTCAAGCGCGTAGCATTGCGGCTTCGGATTTTCCTGTCCCAGAATAATCTGGCGTGTCGCGCTCGAATTCAGGAAGGCGATGTCGTCGGCGCTGAACACATACACACGATCATCGCCGCGAAGCGCCACGGGGCGACTGCGATCAAGCGCGCTGCGCAGGTCTGCCGCCTCGTAGCTGCGCATACCGGTGAGCGGATTGCGCCGGATGATGATGGCCATCGGCATATAGGTGCCAAGCTGTAAATCCTCGGGCCCGCCAATCAGTTCGGCAAGCGTCGGGACGGCGGCGAGCGCCCGCGGGCCGGGGTTGCGGACATGGCCGGCAAGCATGACCCGGTCAAAAGCCGTGCCTGCGCTACCCGAAAGCACCTGCACGCCGTCCCCCGACCAGATGGCGGCGGCAGTTCCCTGCGGACGGACGAAAATCTCGCGCCCGTCGTCTCCGATGCGGCTGATCGAAATCTGGTATCCGCGGGGGTAAAGCGCGCCGCCGGCGTAAGCGATGACCTCGCTGACGCTCGCCGAGCCGTGAAGCTCGTAAATTCCGGGCCGCGCAACGGCACCGGCGACGGCCACCGTATCGCCGACGACGGGCACCACGATGCGGTCACCATCCTGCACGCGGATGCGCGATGCCGTTCCGATACCGAGAAGTCCGTAGAGATCGACCGTGCGTGTCACCCCGCCCCGGACGAGACGGATGTTCCGAAGACTACCCGCCTTGCGGATGCCGCCTGCAAGCGCAATCGCATTCGCGACATCGGACAGTGCCGTAACCTGATATTGGCCTGGCCTCTCGACCTCGCCGCCAACGAGCACCGTCGCCGAACGCACGCCGCCCAGCGAAACGAACACGTCGGTCCCGAGCAGGTTCTGACGCGTTGCTTGGGAAAGCGACGTGCGCACCGAGCCCAGTGTCCGGCCCGCAGCGCGGATGGGCGGCAGGCTGCCGACGATCAGCCGGCCATCACGGGCCACCCGCGCGCTTTCACTCGCGTTGGTGGCACCCTGAAACGTGACCACCAGTTCATCGCCCGGTCCCAGCACGTAACCATCGGAGACCTCGCCCGTTACCGAACCGGCGCCCCCTTCGGAAACGCGGAACAGATCATAGCCAAATTGCCGAAGCGACGGATCGCCAAGCCGTTCCCGATACTGCTGTTCGACCGGTGACGGCAGATAGAGGGAATTCAACTGAATCCGTGATTGCTGGCGGCGGAGTTCGCGCTCTTCGCTGGTCAGGTCCGTGTTCGACGGCAGCGTGACGCGCCTGCTCTGTTCGCGTGCCTGATCGAGCTGTGCACCCGCATCCTGCGTGCCCTGTAGCCGCCCCTGCAATTGCTCGATGACGCGCGGATCGACCTGCGCCGCAGCCGGAAAGGCCAGACCGAACATCAGGGCAAGCAGCAGTGATCGCCGCGCCGCTCCCACCGCCAAAGCATGTATTGCACTCGACGCCGCGCGCACGATTGCCATGCCCCGCCCTCTCCCGATCACAGTGGTTGTCATGCCTGATAGATAGGCGAGAAATGCCCGTCAACTCGCCGCGGTCCCATATCGAGACAGGTGACCGCGCGGTTCGGACTCAATTCGAAAGAAGGGCTTCAACGGCCTTCAGCGTCTCGTCATCAATGCGCTCAAGATCCGCCTCGTCGCGATCCTGCGCATAGAGCCCCTTGTCAGCATGATAGCGCTGATGAACACTGCTCGCCTGCCCCTGTGAGACGGGAGAGGGCGTAACAATGAACACGGCAGAAATACAGAGCGCCGTCAGAGCCTGAACTCGCAATTTCATACTACATGCCTGTGCTTGGGGACGGGACAATGTCCCAGCCTCTCTTTATCAATTTGCACTCCCCAACCGCGAGCGCAACTAAAGCGCAAGTAATACAAAATCAAGCCGTTAAACAATCATTCCGGTGGGGAGTTCAGTTTAAGGGCTGAGGTGTGACTCAGTTCACACATCCACGATTGCGTGCGTCAAGACCATGAAAGGTGCGCACCGACCTTTCACACCTTCTCCCGAGACGTGATCCATGCAAGATGCGTCAATATGGCTGACTCTTTCTTGCCGCCGTCACCGCTATTCCTTCGTGAGGCCGAGGTTCGCCGCGGCATCGAGCTCCTGTATTTCGGCTATTCCAGCCTGATCAAGCGGGCAGACGACAAGCTCGCCGGCACGCCCTATGGCCGTGCGCATCACCGCGCGCTGTATTTCGTGGCGCGCCAGCCGGGGCTGACTGTCTCGGAGCTCTTGCGACTGCTCGACATCACCAAGCAATCGCTTGGGCGGGTACTGACCGACCTCCAGGAGGGTGGCCTTGTCGAGCAAAAGGTCGGCGAGCGGGACCGGAGGCAGCGCCGGCTGTTCCTGACCGAGGCAGGCAAGACATTCGAACATGAACTTTTCGATCTTTTGCGCAGACGCATGGCCGAGGCCTACGCCGAGGCCGGGCAGCAGGCGGTGGGCGGCTTCTGGTCGGTGCTACGCGGGCTGCTTCCGCCCGATCTGCGTGAAGCAGTGGGCGACCTCCAGCAGGGCGATTAACGCCCTTCGGCGAGTTCCTTCGAGCGAGCGGCTGCGGCACGAACGGCGGCGCGGACCAGCGCCGGAAGGCCGGGATCCGCATCGAGCGCTTCAAGGCCGGCTTGCGTCGTGCCGCCAGGCGAAGTGACCGCAGCGCGGAGATCGCGGGGACTGCGCGGATCGGTTTCTGCGAGAGCCGCGGCGCCGACAACCGTGGCGCGGGCAAGCTTCTCGGCAAGCTCGGACGGCAAACCAGCGGCCTCGCCGGCGGCGGCAAGCGCCTCGATAAAGCGGAAGACGTAGGCCGGACCGGATCCGGAGACGGCAGTCACAGCGTCGAACTGATTTTCCGATTCGAGCCAGACGGTTGGTCCAGCGCGTTCGAAGAGTGCTTCAACCGAAACACGCGCGTCGTCGGAGATGCCATTTGCATAGAGCGCGGTGACACCCTTGCCAACGGCGGCGGGCGTGTTCGGCATGGCGCGAACGGGCAACGCTTCGCCCGCAAAGGCCGCGAGATCGGCAAGCATGGTGCCCGCCATGATCGAGACAACGACCGTTTCCGGCCCGACAAGCGCCGGGAGCCCGGCGAGCGCCATCGGCGCTACCTGCGGCTTCACGGCGAGCACGACGACGTCAGGACGCGGAAGCACACCCGCAGGCAGGGCAGGAAGATGCTCCACCCCTTTCGGCAACTGCGGCGAACCCGGATCGACGACCACGATGGTTTCGGCCGCATCGATCCAGCGCGCCAGCAGCGCGCTGCCCATGTTACCGCAGCCGATCAGCCACAGCGTTCGAATTTTGTTCTCGTTCTGCATAGTCGATGCGCTCCTTAACCAAGCGGGGCGGCAACCGCAATCGCGACTTTCGGAACCAACGGGGCAGCGCGGTGTTATTGGGGGACCGAGGATAAGGAGATCGCTATGCAATCCAGGGTTTTTCGAATCGCCACCGCGGCTGCGGCACTGACAGCGTTCAGCGGACTTGCCGCGTGCAACAGCCCGACTGAGGAGAAGGCGGAAGACCGCGCAGACGCCATCGAAGATCAGGCCGACGCGATGCGCGACAGCGCGGATGCGCAGGCGGATCAGATGGAAGACACTGCCGACACCATGGATCCGACGCTGGACGGGGTCGATTCGGCCACCGAACAGACGATGGAAAATAAGGCTGAAGCCGTCCGCGAAACGGGCGAAGCGAAAGCCGACGCCATGGAAGACAAGGCCGACGCCGTTCGCGACGCCGCCGACCAGTAAAACGCGGTCTCACTCAAGAAAAAGCCCGGTGAGCAAAGGCGCACCGGGCTTTTTTTCATGCCGCCTGCCGAAGCGCCTCGCCCGGCCACTTCGCCCAGAGCGCCGCAGCGCGGGCGGCGACCTTCTTCACCGCCTCTTCCTTGACCGGCCCGTAGCCGCGCACATCGAGCGGCAATGACGCGATCGACGTGGCAAGCGCGACGTTGTCGGCGCGGAGCCCGGCGATCAAACGATCGAGATCACCCTCGAACGCGGAAATGGCCGCGCGCTCATCCTTGCGCTCCTGCGAATAGCCGAAGATGTCGAGCGGCGTGCCGCGCAGGCCCTTGAGCTTCGCCAGCAGCTTGAACACCGGCATGATCCACGCTCCGAATTCGTACTTCTTCGGGCGTCCAGTGCGCGGATCGGGACGCGCGAACAGCGGCGGGGAAAGCTGCACCTTCATTTTGTAGTCGCCGCCGAACTGCTGACCGATCGCAGCCGCGAAGCGCCCATCCGTGTAGAGGCGTCCGACCTCGTACTCGTCCTTGTAGGCCATCAGCTTGTAGAGCGACCGCGCCGCCGCCTGCGTCAGGCACTCCGAATCGGGGTTTGTCGCCTTTTCGGCCGCACGCACGGCAGCGATCCGCTGCGCATAGCGCTCGCCATAAGCCGCATCCTGGTACGCCGTGAGGTCCTTCACGCGGCGGGCGATGAGATCGTCCAGCGTTTCGGAAAGCGGCTCATGCGCTGGGCCCTTCGCCTCCTCCACCATCGCCATCACCTTGTCCGGCCGGTGCGCGAGCATCCGCCCGAGCGCGAAGGCGCGCTTGTTGAACGGAATGGCGACGCCGTTGAGATCGATCGCCGCATCGATGCTCGCCAGCGCCAGCGGTACAAGCCCCTGCTGCCACGCATAGCCGAGCATCAGCATGTTGGTGCCGATGGCATCGCCGAGCAGCGCGGTCGCGATCTCGTCCGCGTTCACGAAGGTCGTGGCGTTCGGGTTCGCGGCTTTGCGGATCGCCCGCTCGATGGCGGCGTGCTGGAAGTTGAGATCGCGGTCGCGCACGAAATCGCTGACCGGCGAGATGTTGGCGTTCGCGACCACCGCCGTGCGGTTCGGCAGCATCAGGTTCTGCGCGGCCTTGTCCACCGCAACCACCGCATCGAAAGCGAGCACGAGATCCGCCGAGCCGGCGATGATGCGCGGGCTGAGCAGCTGATCGTTGCGGTCCGCGAGGCGGACGTGGCTGTAGACAGCCCCGCCCTTCTGCGCGAGGCCCGCCATGTCGGCGGTCGTCGACGCCTTGCCTTCGAGGTGCGCGGCCATGCCGAGCAGCGCTGAGATGGTGAGCACGCCGGTGCCACCGATGCCGGTGACGAAAATGTTGTAGCCGTGGCCGGGCGCGTTCAGCACAGGCTGCGGCACGTCCGACAGATCGACATCCGCCGACTTCGCCTTTTTGATCTGCGCGCCTTCAACGGTGACGAAGCTGGGGCAGAACCCCTTGAGGCAGGAGAAATCCTTGTTGCAGCTCGACTGGTTGATACGGCGCTTGCGGCCGAATTCGGTCTCGACCGGCTCCACCGACACGCAGTTCGACTGCACCGAGCAGTCGCCGCAGCCTTCGCAGACGGCAGTGTTGATGAACACGCGGCGATCGGGATCCGGGAACTTGCCCTTCTTGCGGCGGCGGCGCTTTTCCGCAGCGCAGGTCTGGTCGTAGATGATGACCGTGGTGCCCTTGGTTTCGCGGAATTCGTTTTGGATCGCGGGCAGATAGTCGCGGTCCTTCACCGGCACGCCCGAGACGGTCTCGCCCTCGTAGCGCGACATGTCCTCGGTGAGGACGACGACCTTCTTCGCGCCTTCGGCAAGCATCTGCGCGGCGATCTGGCCGACCGATATCTCGCCGTCGTGCTGCTGACCGCCAGTCATGGCGACGGCGTCGTTGTAGAGGATCTTGTAGGTGATGTTGACGCCCGCCGCGATCGACTGGCGCACGGCGAGGCTACCGGAATGGAAATAGGTGCCGTCACCGAGGTTCGCGAAGATGTGCGGCTCGTCGACGAACGGCGCCTCGCCGATCCACGGCACGCCCTCCCCGCCCATCTGCGTGAAGTTGCCGGTGTCGCGATCCATCCACATCGACATGATGTGGCAGCCGATGCCCGCCATCGCGCGGCTGCCTTCGGGCACCTTCGTCGACGTGTTGTGCGGGCAGCCCGAGCAGAAATAGGGCGCGCGCTTGGTGGGTGGCGTATAGCTTTCCGACGTTTTCGCACGCTCTTCGAAGAAGGCGAGGCTGGCGCGGATGCGGTCCGTATCGTGATATTTCTGGATGCGGCTGGCGATCACGTGCGCGATCATGCCGGGGGTCAGTTCGTTATCGGGGCTGAGCAGCCATTCGCCGCTCTCGTCCTGCTTGCCGACGATGCGCGGGCGCACGTCCTCGCGCCAGTTGTAGAGCTGCCAGCGGACCTGGTGTTCGATGAACTCGCGCTTTTCCTCAATGATGAGGATTTCCTCGAGGCCTTCGCAGAACTGGCGGATGCCGTCCGGCTCCAGCGGCCAGGGCATACCGACCTTGTAGATGCGAAGCCCGATGTCGCGCGCGACCGAAGCGTCGATGCCGAGCGCGTCGAGCGCCTCCATCGTATCTGCATAGGCCTTGCCGGTGGTGATGATGCCGAAACGGGGGCGCGGCGTATCCCACACCGTGCGGTCGATGCCGTTGGCCTTGGCGAAGGCCATCGCCGCGAAGCCCTTGTAGCGCTGCAGGCGCGTGTCTTCCTCGCGCCAGATATCGCCTTCGCGGATACCAAGCCCACCTTCGGGCATTTCGAAGTCGCCCGGCAGGATGATGCGGCGGTGTTCCTTGGCAAGGTCGATCGTCGCCGAGGTTTCGACGGTGTCGGCGGTCGCCTTGAAGCCGACCCAGGTGCTGGCGAAGCGCGACATGGCGATGCCGAGCAGGCCGTATTCGACATATTCATCGACGCTCGCCGGGTAGAGGAACGGCACAAACGCGGCGAGAAAGTTGTGGTCCGACTGGTGCGGCAGCGTGGAGGACTTGGCGCCGTGATCGTCGCCGACGATGGCGAGAACGCCGCCGTGCTGCGAGGTGCCTGCGGCGTTCGCGTGCTTCAGCACGTCCATCGCGCGATCGAGGCCCGGGCCTTTGCCATACCAGATGCCGAACACGCCATCGAACTTGCGGTGCGGATTGAGGCCGACGTGCTGCGTGCCCCAGACGGCGGTGGCGCCAAGCTCTTCATTGACGCCCGGAATGAAACGAACGTCCTGCGCTTCGAGGAGCTTCTTGGCCCGCCAGAGCTCCTGATCGTAGGTGCCAAGCGGGGAGCCGCGGTAGCCCGAGATAAAACCGGCAGTGTTGATGCCGGCGGCGCGGTCGCGCGCCTTCTGGATGAGCGGGAGACGGACCAGCGACTGCACGCCGCTCATGAACACCCGCCCGTCTTCGAGCAAATACTTATCGCTGAGCGTGATGGCGGGCTTGGTGGCCATGTATCGATTCTCCCTCAATAGGTCAGTTATACTGCCTTATCCTTTTCCGCGCAAGATTGTTACAACACCTCAAAGCTGCATTTTTGGCCGATACGGGCGCCAAACCTCCCATTATGAGCAGATTCAACCCAAAACCTTCCATTGATTGGCAGAGATCTTCTTCGACCCTTTCCAAACTTCAAAAGAAAGACAGAATCTAGCGACTTTGCATGTTCACCGCCCCAGCGGGCATCCGCACCTCAAGCTCCGACAGACCTTCGGCCGTGTAAAGCTGGCAGGCGAGCCGAGAGTTGCGCGTGACGCCATAGGCGAAATCCAGCATGTCCTCCTCCTCGACGCTCGGGCGCGGCAGCAGCGCCGCGTGCCGCTCCGCGACGATGACGTGGCAGGTAGAGCAGGCCATCTGCCCTTCGCAGACGCCCTCCAAGGGCTGATCATTCAGCTGTGCGATTTCCAGCAGACGCTCGCCCGGCTTCGCTTCCACCTCGACGATCTTGGCGCCATCCGCCGATATGAACCGCACCAACGTCACGCCGCTGTCCTCCGCTGCATAAGCACCGCCTCTTCGATCATAGTGGCGGCAGCGCGCACCTCGTCTTCCGTCGAGAAGCGGCCCCAGCCGATCCGGAGGCTCGCCTTCGCCTGCGCGCGGCTGAGCCCGAGCGCTTCGAGAACGTGGCTGTGCCGCCCCTTTGCGCTGGCGCACGCAGCGCCCGAGGAAATGGAGAGACGGCGCAGGTCCGCGATCAGGCGGTCACCATCCAGCCCTTCGAAGCGCAGGTTGATGTTGCCGCGCCAGCGGTGCGCGGTGCAGCCGTTGATGACGTGGGGCACATGGAGCGCGGCGAGAAAGGCATCCCACAGTGCTTCGGCCTGGGCAGCATCTTCCTCCATGTGCGCGGTGGCGATCTCGGCGGCCTTGCCGAAGCCGACAGCGAGCGGCGCGGCGAGCGTGCCGGAGCGAAGGCCATCCCCTTCCTGCCCGCCGCCGTGCATCTGCGGTTCGAGATCGAGGCCCGGGCGGAGGACAAGCGCGCCGATGCCCTTGGGCCCATAGATCTTGTGCGCCGAGAGGCTCATGAGGTCGATGCCGAGCGCGGGCATATCCAGCGGGATCTTGCCGAAGCCCTGCGCCGCGTCGCAGTGGAACAAGGCGCCGGCGGCGTGCGCGGCGGCGGCGATCTCGGCGAGCGGCTGGATAACACCGATCTCGTTGTTGACCGCCATGACGGAGACGAGCGCAACGTCGGGACCGAGCGCGGCTTCAAGGGCCGCCAGATCGATGAGGCCGTCCGCGCCGACATGGAGCACGGTGAGATCAAAGCCCTGCGTTTCGAGGTAGCGCGCGGTTTCGAGGACGCAGCTGTGCTCCGTGGCGACGGTGACGAGGCGACGACGCCCGGCGCGGGCCATAACGCCCTTCAGCGCAAGGTTGTTCGCTTCGGTGGCACCGCTTGTAAAAACAACGGATTCCGGATGGGCGTTGAGCAGGCGTGCGATGTGGGCGCGGGCGACATCGACGGCGGCCTCGGCCTCCCAACCGTATCGATGATTGCTGTGCGGGTTGCCGAACTTCGCAGTCCAGAACGGCTCCATCGCCGCAACGACGGCGGGATCGGTGGGCGTTGTTGCTTGATAATCGAGGTAGATGTTCATGCCGCCTGCCTTGCCGCCGCGAGCGTTTCCCACACGGCGCAGAAGGCGTCGATGTCGGCCTCAGTCGTCGTCCAGCCGAGGCTGACGCGGATCACGTCGACAGACCCGATCCCCATCGCGGCGAGCACGTGACTGGCGCCTACCTTGCCTGAGGAGCACGCCGAGCCGCTGGAAACGGCGATGCCCGCCATGTCGAAACGGATGAGCTGCGTAGCGGCGGGGACGCCCGCCAAGCGGATCATGCTCGTCGTCGGCAGGCGGGGCGCGGATGCGGCGACGACTTCCGCACCGAGCGCGGTGAGGCGGGTCTCCATGCGATCGCGCAGGGTGCCAGCACGAGCGGGCCAGTCGGTGTCCGCGCGGCGCGCTTCGAGCGCGGCGGCGAAACCGGCGATGCCGACAAGATTCTCGGTGCCGCCGCGAAGCCCCCGCTCCTGCCCGCCGCCTTTCTGGATCGCAGCGAAATCATCGGCGCAGCGCACGATGAGCGCGCCCACGCCGGGCGGGCCGCCGAGCTTGTGCGCGGAGACGGCGACGAAATCGGCAGGCGGGAGCGGAAGTTTTCCGGCGGTCTGCACGGCGTCGCACACAACGCGCGCACCGGCCGCGTGAGCAGTTTCGACGATCTGCGCGAGCGGCTGGATGACACCGGTTTCGTTGTTGGCGTGGCTCACGGCGAGAAGATCGCCGGCCGCAAGCGCGGGAAGCCGCGCGAGGCCGTTCGCATCGACGGGGACGATCACGGCATCCGGCGCGGCGGCAAGGACGGCGGCATGTTCGGTCGCAAGGACAAGGCGGCGGCTCGCCTTCGCACCGTTCAGCGCGAGCGCGAGCGCCTCGGTGCCGCCGCTCGTGAACACGGTCTGCTGCGGAAAGGCTCCGAGCGCGACGGCGATGCGTTCGCGGCAGTCTTCCAGAAGCGCCTTGGCGCGGCGCCCCTCGGCATGAACGGACGACGGATTCGCCCACGCGCGCGCGGCTTCCGCCATTGCCTCCGCGGCGGGAACAGCCATCGGCGCGGTCGCATTCCAGTCGAGATAGATTCGTGCCTTCAATTCACTGCCTTGCTGAACGCGACTCATTCATTGAGTCCGGAAGGGTCTTTCCTATATAGGCACGAGCTTTCCCGCGCACAGTATCAGGACCATCGATGCCCGAAGTGATTTTCCCCGGACCGGAAGGCCGGCTCGAGGGACGCTATCAGCCCGGCAACAAGCCGCGCTCGCCCGTCGCCATTCTGCTCCACCCGCACCCGCAGGGCGGCGGCACGATGAACAATGCCATCGTGCAGGCGATGTACCAGTCGTTCGTGCGGCGCGGCTTCGCGACGCTGCGCTTCAACTTCCGCGGCGTGGGCCGCAGCCAGGGAACGTTCGACCAAGGCGTCGGCGAGCTGTCGGACGCGGCGAGCGCGCTCGACTGGCTGCAGCAGTTCAACCCGGAAGCGCCCGTCACCTGGGTTGGCGGCTTCAGCTTCGGCGCGTGGATCGGGATGCAGCTGCTGATGCGCCGCCCGGAGATCAAGGGCTTCATTTCGGTGGCGCCGCCCGCGAACATGTACGACTTCGGCTTCCTGGCGCCCTGCCCGTCTTCAGGCCTCATCGTGCAGGGTCTTGCCGACGAGGTGGTCGCGCACGGCGCGGTTCAGAAGCTCGTCGACAAGCTGAAGACGCAGAAGCACATCACGATCACATATGAGACCGTTCCCGGCGCGAACCACTTCTTCGCGAACGAGATGAACGAGCTGATGGGCGTGATTGACGCCTACCTCGACATGCGGCTCGCGACCGACCGTTAAGGTCGGCCGCAAGCTGCAAGGTTTTAGCCGACCTTGCGGATCCAGCCACGCTCGTCGTTCGACTCGCCGCGCTGGATGCCGACGAGCGCCGCGCGCAGCTTCTGCGTGACCGGGCCGGTCGTCGTGCCATCGCCGATGGTAAATTCGCCGCCGCGATAGCGCACCGTGCCGATGGCAGCGACGACAGCCGCGGTACCGCACGCGAACACTTCGCGCAGACGGCCGCTTTCCGCGTCCGCTTTCCACTCATCGAAGCTGTACGGCTTTTCCTCCACCTTCACGCCGTCGGCGCGCGCGAGCTCGATGAGCGAGGCGCGGGTGATACCGGGGAGGATCGTGCCGAGTGGCGGCGTGATGATGCTGCCGTCGTCCATCACGAAGAAGACGTTCATGCCGCCCAACTCCTCGACCCAACGGCGTTCGGCCGCATCGAGGAACACCACCTGATCGCAGCCCTGACGGGTCGCCTCCGCCTGCGCGATGAGGCTGCCCGCATAGTTGCCGCCGCACTTCGCGGCGCCGGTGCCGCCCGTCGCCGCGCGCGTGTAGTTGTCGGACACCCAGATCGTGACCGGCTTGCCGCCGCCCTTGAAATAGGGACCGACCGGGCTTGCGATCACACAGAAGATGTAGTGCGCGGCGGGCTTCACGCCGAGGAACACCTCGTCCGCAAACATGAACGGGCGGAGGTAGAGGCTCCCCTCCCCGTCCGGAATCCAGTCGCGATCGGCGGCGACGAGCTTTTCGACCGCCTCGACAAAGAGCTCTTCGGGAATCCGCGGCATCGCCATGCGGTCCGCCGACTCGTTGAAGCGGCGCGCGTTCTCTTCGGGACGGAACATCGTGATCTCGCCGCCGCGACCGCGATACGCCTTCATGCCTTCGAAGATTTCCTGCGCGTAGTGCAGCACGGCCGCCGCCGGATCGAGCGAGAACGGCGTGCGCGGGCGCACCTCGGCGTTGTGCCAGCCTTTCCCTTCGGTCCATTCGATCGTCACCATGTGATCGGTGAAGAGCTTTCCGAATCCGGGGTCTTCAATCAGTTTCGCACGCTCCGCAGCGGGGACCGGCGTCGCGGGGGTGACGCAGAATTCTAGACCGGATGTCATCATTCTCTCCTTAAAACTTGTTCGGGCCGCGGTCCCAGCGACGACTCGCGCGCTTTGTTAGAAAATTGCGCGGCCCTTTGGCAAGCCATCCGCCGTACAGGAATGTCAGGACCGGAAAATGACACCGCCCACGGTGGGCGACGGCACGCCCGTGGTGCCGGGGAAACTGATCGGCAGATCGCGGAGACGCCGCACCGCCATATAGGCGAAGCCCTCCGCCTCCATCGCATCGCCCCGCCAGCCGACGGCTTCGACGGGATCGGCGGGAATGCCGGCGCGCGTGGCGAGCATCCGCATCAGCGTGGCGTTGTGCCGCCCGCCGCCGGTGACGAGCAGCCGCGCCGGAGGTACAGGAAGATGGGCGAGCGCCAGCCGGACGGTTTCCGCCGTGAACGCGGTGAGGGTCGCCGCTCCGTCCTCGAACGACAAGCCGCTGACGGCATTCAGCGAGAAATCGTGACGATCGAGCGACTTTGGCGGCGGAACGGCGAACCAGTCGAGGTTCGTCATGCGCGCCAGCACCTCCTCGTGGACGAGGCCCGACGCCGCGATGGCACCGCCCGCATCATGGCTGAGCCCTTGCGCGGCAAGCACCCAGTCATCGATGAGCGCGTTGGCAGGGCCGGTATCGAATGCGATCATCTGATCGTCGTCGCCAAGGAAGGTGACATTTCCGACGCCGCCGAGATTGAGAACGGCGATCGGCCCGCCAAGCGCCGAGGCGAGCGCTCGGTGATAGACGGGGAGCAGCGGCGCCCCCTGCCCGCCAGCCGCGACGTCCGCCGAGCGAAGGTCGGCAACCACCGGGATGCCGAGCGCACGGGCGAGCGCGGCACCGTCGCCGATCTGCCATGTCCAGCCGCGTTCCGGCCGATGCGCAATGGTTTGGCCGTGGAAGCCGACGACGTCAGCGGAGGCGCCATCCAGCAGCGCGCGCACCGCTTCGGCGTGCAGCGCGGTGATCTCCGCCGCTGCGGCGTCGATCAACGGATCCGCGCCGGGCGCATCCATGCCAAGCGCACGTTCGATAGAGGTACGGAGCTTTTTGCGCGTGTCTTCACCGTAGGGAACGCTGAGGAAACCGAGCGGACGGACGTGCCCCTCGCCGTCCGTTTCGATGAGCGCGGCGTCGATTCCGTCCATCGACGTGCCAGACATCAGGCCGACCGCGCGATAAAGCCCGCTACTCATACGCTCACCCTCATGCTATGCGCCCGGCCGCTATGACCCAATTCAAGTCCGATCTCCTACGCCTGCTCGATGCGCGCGGCTATATCCATCAGCAGACCGACGCGGCGGCGCTCGATGCGCTTGCGATGAAGCAGGTCGTGCCCGGCTATATCGGCTTCGATCCGACCGCGCCCTCGCTGCATGTCGGCAGTCTTGTGCAGATCATGCTGCTGCGCCGTCTTCAGCAGACCGGCCACAAGCCGATCGTGCTGATGGGCGGCGGCACCGGCAAGATCGGAGACCCGAGCTTCAAGGACGAAGCCCGGCGGCTGATGACGACCGAGACGATCGCGAGCAACGTCGCCTCGATCAAGCGCATCTTCGAGAAGTTCCTGACCTTCGGCGACGGCCCCACCGACGCCGTGATGGTCGACAATGCCGAGTGGCTCGACAAGCTGGAGTACATCCCGTTCCTGCGCGACATCGGCCAGCACTTTTCGGTGAACCGGATGCTGAGCTTCGATTCGGTGAAGCTGCGCCTTGAGCGCGAGCAGTCGCTGAGCTTCCTCGAGTTCAACTACATGATCCTGCAGGCCTACGACTTCCTCGAACTCTCGCGCCGCGCCGCCTGCCGCCTGCAGATGGGCGGATCGGACCAGTGGGGCAACATCGTGAACGGCGTCGAACTCGCACGCCGCGTGGACGGCGCGGAGGTGTTCGGCGTGACGACGCCGCTCATCACCACCGCCGACGGCGGCAAGATGGGCAAGACGATGGCGGGGGCCGTGTGGCTCAACGAGGAGTCGCTTCCCGCCTACGATTACTGGCAATTCTGGCGGAACACGCATGATGCCGATGTGGGGCGCTTCCTGAAGCTGTTCACCGATCTGCCGCTGGATGAGATCGCGCGACTGGAAGCGCTGGAAGGTGCTGAGATCAACGCCGCCAAGGAAACGCTCGCGAACGCGGCGACGGCGATGTGCCGGGGCGAGGACGCCGCGCAGGGCGCAGCGGAAACCGCGCGTGCGACATTTACCGAAGGCGGCGCGGGCGAGGATTTGCCGCACATCGCCGCGGCGGGCGCGATCCCGCTCGTCGATGCGCTCGTCGACCTCGGCCTTTCCGCTTCCAAGGGCGAAGCGCGGCGCCTGATCACGCAGGGCGGTGCGCGCGTGAACGGCGAAGCCGTGACGGATGCCGCCGCGATGGTTTCAGGCGCCGGCGCTGTGCGCGTGTCGGCGGGGAAGAAGCGGCACGGCGTGGTGAACTTCGGGTAAGACCACCCGTTCAGTGCGGCTGGGGCGGCACCGTGGTGAACTGCGGGGCACTATCGGCGATGTCGTAGTAATCGCCCTTTTCGGCCGTGTGGACGTGCACGGCAAGGCGCGTGTTCGTCGGCGTATCGAAGGAACCCATCGCGATCCCTGTCCAGTCGCGGCCGATCGGATCCCAGAACAGCGATGACCCGCAGGTTGCGCAGAAGCCGCGGCGTACCTTTTCGGAGGACGGAAACCAGCGGACGTTTTCCGCGCCGCTGATGGTAAGTGCGGAGCGGGGCACATCGGTCGACACGAAAAAGTGGCCCGACTGTTTCCGGCATTGCGTGCAATGACAGCCATCCGGCCCGGGCAGATCACCCTCCACCGTGAAGCTCACCGCACCGCAGAGACAAGACCCCGTGTGCACCTTCGAAACCTCCGACTTATCGCTCCCGCTGCGCGCGCGGACGCCAGTTATGAACGTCCTCGCCGATCTCTGCGCGGGTTTCGGGACTGAGAGATCTGCCGAGCGTCTTGACCCGCAAACGGCCGGACGCTTCGGCGCTGCGGTCCCCCCCGGTCGTGGCGGCGAGCGCCCAGAAATAGGCGTCGTCGACGTTTCGGCTGACGCCCTGACCATGCGCGAAGGCATCCGAGAGCGCAATCTGCGCCGGGCCGTAGCCGCGGCTGGCGGCGCGGTGAAACCATCCGGCAGCGACAGCCGAGCTTGCCCGAACGCCTTGCCCCTTTGCGTACATGACGCCGAGCATCGTTTCAGCAATCGCCGAGCCATGCTCGGCAAGGCGTTGGAAGCCGCGCCGCGCCGTACGGTAATCGCCCGTTTGATAGGCCGACATCGCGCCTTCAAGCCGCGCAGACGCCCAGTCGATCCCAGCGACGGATGGCGTCGCCAGTGCGAGCAGCAGCGCGATAGTAAGCTGTGTCTTCATCTCTCCTGGCGCTGTCGCAAACAGCTAGCCGGAACGCAAGAGGCCGACGGCGGCATCACGTCCGAAGAGATAGAGAAGAATGCGGGCCGCCTCGCCGCGCGGGCCGGAAAGTCCGCCTTCGTGCTCGACGAGCAGGCGGGCGTCGTCGCGCGCCGCTTCGACGAGCGCGCCGACCTGTTCGGGCGTGGCGATGCGGAACTCCGGGTCGCCGGACTGGCGGACGCCGAGAAGCTCGCCGCCGCCGCGCAGCTTCAGGTCTTCCTCGGCGATTTCGAAGCCGTCATTCGACCGGCGAATGAGCGCGAGGCGGCTGCGCGCGGTTTCCGAGATGTTGGGCGCGCGGACGAGTAGGCACACGGAGCGCGCGGCACCGCGCCCTACACGGCCCCGCAGCTGGTGAAGCTGTGCGAGACCGAAGCGTTCGGCCTGCTCGATGACCATCAGGCTCGCCTCGGGCACATCGACGCCGACCTCGACCACGGTGGTCGCGACAAGAAGCTGGATGCGACCGGCCTGGAAATCCGCCATCACCGCATCCTTCTCCGGCCCCTTCATGCGGCCGTGGACGAGGCCCACGATGGATCCGAAGCGTTCCTTCAGCATCGCGTAGCGCGCATCGGCGGCGGCGAGATCGCCAGCGGCCTCGCTTTCCTCCACCAAGGGGCAGACCCAATACGCGCGGCCGCCATCGGCGAGCAGTCGGCCGACGCCTTCGACAACCTCCTCCAGCCGCTCCTGACTGATGACACGCGTTTCCACAGGCGTGCGTCCGGGGGGCATCTCGTCGAGCTTCGAAATGTCCATCTCGCCATATTGCGTGAGCGTGAGGGTGCGTGGGATCGGCGTTGCGGTCATGACCAGCATGTGCGCGGTCTTCTCCGCCTTGTCCGCCAGCATCAGGCGCTGCGCGACGCCGAAGCGGTGTTGCTCGTCGACGACGACGAGGCCGAGGTTTTTGTAGTCCACCGCCTCCTGAAAGATCGCGTGGGTGCCGACGAGGATCTGGATTTCCCCCGCCGCGAGGTCGGCGAGGATGGCCTTCCTCTGCGCGCCCTTTTCTCGCCCGGTGAGAATTTCGGCGCGGACGCCGATGCCGTCCAAGAGCGTGGCGATGTTCGCCATGTGCTGGCGGGCGAGAATTTCCGTCGGGGCGAGCATCGCCGCCTGCGCGCCCGCCTCCACCGCGCCGAGCATCGCGGCGAGCGCGACCAGCGTCTTGCCCGAGCCGACATCGCCCTGCAGCAGCCGCAGCATCGGCGCGGACTGCGCAAGATCGCCGGTAATCTCGGCAACCGCGCGCTGCTGGGCGCCTGTGGGGCGATACGGGAGCGCGCGGAGCATGGCATCGATGAGGCGGCCATCACCCCGGAGCGGCAACGCACCCTTGCGGCGCGATGCTTGCCGCATCAGGAGGAGTGCGAGCTGGTTCGCGAAAAGTTCGTCGTAGGCAAGCCGGTCGCGCACGGTGCGATCGTTGGCATGGGCGGCGGCAAGCGCTTCGTGCCAGCGCGGCCAGCCGCGCTGGCGCACGAGCGAACCGCCCGCCCACTCGGGAAGCTCGGGCACGCGCTCCAGCGCGTGCTCGACGAGCGTGCGGAGGCGGCGGTTGGTGAGACCTTCGGTGAGGCCGTAGACGGCTTCGCGCTCGGGAATATCCCCTGCCTTTTCAAGCACCACGACATGATCGGGATGGACGATCTGGAGATTCTGCCCGAAGCGGTCGAGACGGCCACTGACGACGCGGCGCTCGCCGATGGGCAGGAGCTGGCGCGCATAGCCGCCGCGATCGGTGAAGAACACGATATCGAGCAGGTTTCCGTCCCCATCGCGGGCCCGCACACGCAACGGCGACTTCGGCCCGCGCGTTTCGTGACCCACGACATCAACGCTGAGCGTGACGACCTTTCCTTCCAGGCCGTCGTGCAGGGAATCGACGCGCAGGCGCTCGATCTCGCCCGTCGGCAGATGAAACAGGAGATCGATGACGCGCGCGATCTCCAGCCGCTCGAGCTGACGCTGAAGCGCCGGGCCTACGCCTTTCAGCGCGGCGATTTCCGCGAACAGGGGGTTGAGGATATCGGGCCGCATGGTATCTCGCTTCGCGAACTGACTAACCCCATGCAGCGGGAGGCGCAAATGCGCTTTCCGTCTCATTGCTATTGGCGAAAGCGCAGATGACCAACCCCCTCGACGCGCGCCGGCGGCGGCTCCACTTCCGCGCATGGCACCGCGGCACCAAGGAAGCCGACATCATGATCGGCAGCTTCACCGACCGCTATCTCGCGGGCTGGGGCGAGGCCGAGATCGCGTGGATGGAAGCGTTCCTCGAAGAGGACGACGTGGAGATCATGGCGTGGGCGATCGGCACGGCCGAGGCGCCGGAGCGGTGGCATGGGCCGCTGCTCGACGCTTTGACGCGGCTCGATTTCATGGTGGCGCCGGAGTGAAGAACTACGTCGAGACGATCGCAAAGGTGGGGGCGCCGCTGACGCTCGCAAGCGCACCCGCCGGTTTCCAGCCGTGGCTGCTCGCGGACCTCGCGCGTGCCGCGTTCGCGAAGGGCGCGCGCGCAGTGTTCGTCGCGCCCGACGACCTTGCCGCGCATCAACTTCTTGATGCCGCGCACTTCTTCGCGCCCGAGGTGGAGACGCTGTACGTTCCGGCGTGGGACTCGCTGCCCTACGACCGCGCTTCGCCCTCGCTGCGCGTGGCGGCGGAGCGGGTCGCAGGGCTTGCTGGGCTGCTGAGGCCGGTGACGACGCCGCAGCTTGTCGCGACGACGGTGAACGCGCTCATCCAGCGGACGCTGGCGCCCGAGCGGCTGAGCCGGCTCTCGGCCCGCATCGCACCGGGCGAACGCATCGACCGTGACGCGCTCTCCGAAATGCTCGTGGCCAACGGCTATGTGCGTACCGATACGGTGATGGACGCAGGCGAGTTCGCTGTACGCGGCGGCATCCTGGACTTGTTCCCGGCAGGCAGCGAGCACGCGCTGCGGCTGGACTTCTTCGGTGACGAGATCGAGACGCTGCGGCTGTTCGACCCCGCCAGCCAGATGACGACCGGCACCAACGCGGGCTTCGACCTGCTGCCGGTTTCCGAGGCGCTGCTTTCGGCGGACAGCATCCAGCGCTTCCGGCGTGGCTACGTCGATCGCTTTGGCGCAACCGCAACCAGCGATCCACTCTATCAGGCGGTGAGCGACGGGCGGCGGCTCGCGGGCATGGAGAACTGGCTACCCCTGTTCGAGGACGGGCTCGGCGCGGTGTTCGACTATCTGGGCGCGGCCGACATCATCGTGCGCGACGAGGGCACGAGCCTTGCCGCCGAGCAGCGCTTCGCCGCCATCGCCGATTATCACGGCAACCGCGTTTCCGCGATGACGCGCGAGCCAGGCAGCTACCGGCCGCTGCCGCCCGAGGCGCTGTACCTGACGAAGGCAGAGTGGGACGCGCGGCAGATGCACCTCGCCACGCACTTCGCGCGGCCCGACGAGGATGCCGTGCTCGACCTCGGCGTGACGGCGGCGCGGGACTTCGCGCCGGAGCGCGCGGCGCAGGCGAACATCTACGAGGCCGTCGGCACACATGTCGCCGCGCTGCACAAGAGCGGCCACCGCGTGGTGCTGGCGAGCTACACCGAAGGTTCGCGCGACCGGCTGCACACGCTGCTTGCCGACCACGGCTTCGGGCCGCTGCATATCGTGGAGAACTGGCAGGAGGCACTGGGTGCCGCCAAGAGCGGCGGCGCTGCGATGGCGGTGCTGCCGATCGACCACGGCTTCACGACAGGCGATGTCGCGCTCGTTTCCGAGCAGGACATGTTCGGCGACCGGATGGTGCGGCGCGTGAAACGGGCGCGCAAGGCCGATGCCTTCATGGACCAGATTTCCATGATGACGCCGGGCGACCTCGTGGTTCACGCGGACCACGGCATCGGGCGCTACGAGGGGCTGACCACGATCGAGGTGGGCCGGAGCCCGCATGACTGCGTGCACCTTTCGTACGCGGGCGGCGACAAGCTGTATGTGCCGGTGGAGAACATGGACGTTCTCTCGCGCTATGGCTCCGACTCCGAGGGCGTGGCGCTCGACAAGCTTGGGGGCGCGAGTTGGCAGGCCCGCAAGGCGCGGATGAAGGAGCGGATTCGGGAGATTGCGAACGAACTACTCAAAGTAGCCGCGGAGAGAGCGACTCGGCCGGGGAAGGTTTTCGAGGCGGAGGCGTCTACTTTCGGGGCGTTCGTGGACCGCTTCCCTTATGCCGAGACCGACGAT
>TARA_R110000782_G_scaffold201927_2_pt1 | contig 48460 bp, 38 predicted proteins | sample TARA_R110000782 | Tara Oceans TARA_R110000782 (sample SAMEA4397859) | marine metagenome | biome: Polar Biome; feature: [SRF] surface water layer (ENVO:00010504); material: water (ENVO:00002006), including particulate matter (ENVO:01000060) such as... | depth 5 m | reverse complement strand
GGTTGCAGGCCGGCGCGGCCCGCCCAAAACCCGTGACGCCCGCTCCCCGCCTGCACAGACGGGTCAAACCCTCCGCCGGGCGAAGCCCGGCTTCTGATTCGGGCACCGATCCGGCGGACGGGACATCGTGGGACAACAGGCCTGGATCGCTGCGATCCACTGCAAAATATTCTTTGACGGTGAAGGTGTATCCGCTGGCGGTCGCTGACGTCCCAAGCGGTCCCGCAGGCTGTTTGCGCCGCGCTGGCACCGTTTCCGGCACTCTTGACGCTGCCAAGGCTTGCGGCATCGTGAGCGTCATAGGGGATGCTGACAACCGCTTATGGGAAGACTCGGCCATGCCCCACGACCGCATCATCCGTCTCAAAGCCGTTCTCGACCGCACCGGGCTCAGCCGCTCTACGCTTTATCGAAAGATGCAAAGCGGTACGTTCCCGCGCCAGGTGCGCATCGCTACGCGCTGCACGGGCTGGCGCGAGTCCGCCGTCAGCGCATGGATGAAGAATCCCATGTTCTTCCATGTCGATGATCTTCCGGCGGAGTAGCCCGTGCCGCTGCTCACCGACAGGTTCGTGGGCATCCGCGACGTGGCCCGCCGCACCGCCCTCAGCCGCACCACGATCGCGCGCAGCGTGAAGGCCGGGTCATTCCCGACGCCGGTCCGGTTCAGCCCGACCTGCCTCGGCTGGTACGAGTCCGAGATCGATACTTGGATCGCAGAGGCACGCTAGCGGCGATTGCCTTCCAGCAGATCGGCAGGCTCGGCAAGCCCTTCGCACAGCAGATCCGCCCAGTCCTGCGCGATCTCGATGCGGCGATCCATGAACGCTGCCCGGTTGTATGCGCTCTCCACCGTGTTCGCCGGGACATGCGCGAGCATCAGGTCGATGACCTTGGCGTCGAGCTCGGCAAGGATGCGCTGCCCGCTCTCGCGGGCACTACGCTCGGCAACCTCGTTCATGATCGTCGAGAAGCTCGCACGCCAGCCGTGCGGCACATGACGGCCGTGGAAGCCGGCGCGGTTGTAGAGATAGCCGATGGCGTTCTCGCTCATCGGCCGGTGCGCATGACGCTGCGACGGAAACACCAGCAGGTTCCTGCCCGTGAGCGTCCGCATCGCGCGCAGCACAGCAACCGATTGCCGGGACAGGGGCACCACGTGATCGAATGCCGTCTTGTCCTTGCGCACAAGCACCAGCTTCATCCGTGCAGAGGGAATGCGCCACAGCGGCGCTTCACCACCGACATTGTCGAACCTGTCCCAATCGATGTTCTCGAACTCGTCCCAGGTGACCCCGCGGATAACGCCGGGGCGCACGGCAGTCAGCGCAAGAAGCCGCGAGGCAAGCTTGACCACGGGCGTTGCATCGGAGCCTTCCGCCGCCAGCAGCACGCCGCGCGCATCCTCGATCCGCAGCATCGCCGGCTGCCGGCCTTTCTTCGGCACCGGCTTCATCGCCTTCACGATCCCGGACGCGGGGTCATGATCGGCAACGCCTTCGGCGATTGCATAGCAGAAGATCGACGAGATGCGCTGGCGCAGCCGCCTTGCCGTCTCGATCGCCCCGCGTGCCTCGACCTTGCGCAAGGTGGCAAGGATCACCCGGCTGTCGATCGCTGGGATGGGAAGCTTGCCGAAGTGCGGGAAGACATCGTTCTCAAGGCTCCCGATCACGTCGGCAGCATGCACCGGCGCCCAGCGCGGCGCCTGCAGCGCGTGCCACGCGCGCGCCAGCTTCTCGAACGTCTCCATCGCCGCGGCAGACGCCGCGAGCTTCCGCTTGCGCTTCTCGACGGCAGGGTCGCGGAAGTCGCGCAGCTGCTGTCGCGCTTCGTCGCGAAGCTTGCGCGCCGCGTCCAGCGACACCTCGGGGTAGAGGCCGAATACGATCCGCTTTTCCCGGTCAGCAAACCGGTACTTCAACCGCCACGACTTCGCGCCCTTGCGCGTCACGTAGAGGTACAGCCCGGCGGAATCTGCAAGCTTGTAATCCTGCTCCGCGGGCTTTGCTTTCCTCACCTGGAGGTCTGTCAGCACGAGTGCCCCCATTTCTCAAATCGATGCCCCCAGAAACGTCCCATACAGCATGGGATTTGGGGGCATCCAAAGGGATCAAATGAGAGAACAGGCTAGCCGAAAACCGGCTGAAAAGCAAGGTTTCCCGGGACTTTCAGAGAGCTCAAGAAGAGACTAAGTGGCGGAGCGGGAGGGATTCGAACCCTCGATACGCTTTTGACGTATACTCACTTTCCAGGCGAGCGCCTTCGACCACTCGGCCACCGCTCCGCATCGCTGGGGGGAGCGCCTTAGCGCTCATCGCGGGGGTTCGTCCAGTCCTCAATGCAAATGCCGCCTCCCTCGACCTCTCGAAAAGGGGTATGCCTTCGTCGGTCCGCTGCGACATGAGCAGAACGCTGTGGCAGGAGAGCCGTAATGAAGTGTGGCCTGTGGATCGTAGCAGCCGCGATGGTGGCGGGTTGCACGGCGGAAACATCAGGGCGGGACGCGGTGGGGCCAGCTTTACCCCCTGCCGCGACACCGCCCACTGTGCCCGCGATGTGGGCCCTGGAAACGCTGGCGGGAGAGGCGCCCGCACCCGGCGCGCGGTTTCAGCTGAAGATGGGCGTGGATGGGCGCATCGGCGGCCGCTCGGGCTGCAACACTTTTTCGGCGCGCTATGCGCTGAACGGCACCGCGTTTACGGTCCATCCGCCGGTGATCGGCACCAAGATGGCGTGCCCCTATGCGATCATGGCGCAGGAGGCGGCCTTCCGCGCCGTGATCGAAACGGCGACCACGGCGTCGGTGGGCACGGACGGCAAGCTGACCGTGACGAGCAGCGACGGCCGCACGCTCCGCTTCACCGGTCTCGGAGCATGGGAGAGCGGCACCGCCGGAAACGTGTCCGGCGGGAACAGCACCCCGTCGATGCCCGTTCCCTCACACATCGTCATGCGCTGCGGCACGGAGCAACTGCGCGTGCGTGTGATGGATGGACAGGCAGAGGTGATCCTCGACGACGGTAGCGCTATCATGCTTCCACGGCTCGCCAGCGAAACGGGTGCCGCCGAGACCTACACCAACGGACGTATCACGCTGGAACGCCAGACGTCGCCGCAGCACGGTTTCCGCTTCGCGCGCGGACGCATGGCGATGGTGTCCTGTATCCTCGCGCAGAACTGAAAATCCGTGCCAAATCGTGCCGGCGTCCGGACGAGCCGATAGGCATCGTCGGTTTTCTCGTCCTCAAACGCTGTGTGTTGCGCCAACCATCAACCTACGAACTTGTGAAGCTGTCCGCGTAGCGCTTGCGTAGCTCGGTTTTCACGACCTTGCCCATGGCGTTGCGCGGCAATTCGGGAAGCACGTGGATCGCTTTGGGCTGCTTGAAGCGCGCGAGGTTTGCGGCTGCGGCTGCCTCCAGCGCAGCGACATCGAAGTCCGCCCCATCGACCGTCACGGCGGCGACCACCGCCTCTCCGAAATCGGGATGCGGCACGCCGAATACGGCGACATCGACAACGCCCGCCACCTCGGCGAGCAGGATCTCAACCTCGGCGGGATAAACGTTGAACCCGCCCGAAATGATGAGATCTTTCGAGCGCCCCACGATGGTCACGCGCCCGTCCGCGTCCTTCCGGCCGGTGTCGCCGGTGCGGAAGAAGCCATCGGCGTAGAAGCTCTCCGCAGTCGCCTCGGGCCGCCGCCAGTAGCCCGCGCAGAGGTTCGGTCCCTTGATCTCGATCTCGCCGACCGCGCCCGCAGGCAGCGACTTCCTGTCGGCATCGACGACGCTCAGTGAAACGCCCGGCAGCGGATAGCCGACGGTGCCCGCGATGCGCCCCGCCTGCGCATAGGCATTGGAGGTGATCATCAGCGCCTCGGTCATGCCGTAGCGTTCGAGGATGCGATGTCCGGTGCGCGCTTCGAACGCGTCGAACACCGAAGGCAGCAGCGGCGCCGAGCCGCTGACGAACAGGCGGATACTGCGGCAGACATCGCGCCCAAAGGCGGGCTCGGCGAGCAGGCGCGCATAGAAGGTCGGCACGCCCATGAACACGCTCACCTGCCCCAGCCGGGCGATCACGTCCGCAGCGTTGAACTTGGCCAGCATCACCAGCGTGGCCGCATTGTAGAGCGCGAGGTGCAGCGCCACGAACAGCCCGTGCGCGTGGAACAGTGGCAGCGCGTGCAGGATCGAATCGTCGGACGAGAACTGCCACGCATCGTGTAGCGCCGCGACATTGCTCGATAGATTGCCGTGTGTGAGCATCGCGCCCTTCGGCCGCCCCGTGGTGCCCGAGGTGAACAGGATGGCGGCGAGATCATTTGAAGCGACCGCCTCGATCGTCAGGTCCGGTTCCAGCGACAGCGCGAGATCGGGCAGCGACCCCGATCCGTCCGGCTCCAGCGTCATCCGCTTCACCGGCGCTGCTTCCTCGCCGGGCACCGGCGTCGCAGCAGCGTGGACGAGGAGCGCAGGCTCCGCGTCCTCGATCAGAAGCGCCACTTCGGCCGCAGTGTAGGCCGCGTTCATCGGCACGAAGATCGCGCCCGACGCGAGCACGGCGAGATAGGTGTAGACGAACGCCGGCGAGTTCTCGGTCTTCACCATCACCCGGTCACCGCGCTTGACGCCAAGCGTGGTGAGCGCCGCGCGGTATCGCCCGATCATCGCCGGCAACCCCGCGAAATCGATCACCGGCGCGTCCCGCCAGACGATCGCCGGCTTCGCGCCGAATGCCGCCTGCCGCCCAAGGAAGATCGCGACCAGATTCTCAGACATGCCCTGTCCCCGTAATGCCCGATGCCTGGCTGGCCTTAGCCCCGAACAGGGGAACAAGGCAAAGCGCGGTTCTCATTTTCAGTGGTCAGTCACAGACACTCGCAACCCACGGCATCGTCGGCGGCGATGTTGATGCCGTTCACATCATGCGTGCCAACGATCCGCTGCTCTACCATGAAGGCCGCTTCGCGCGCCTCGTCGTGCCGGATATGACCTGAACGCGCACTTGCCGTCACAATCGGGATTGACGCGGACCCACCCCGGACCGGAGGATGGGCCCTCCATGATCAACCTGCGTCACATCGAGATTTTCCACGCCGTTTACAGCAACGGGTCCGTGAGTGCGGCGGCGCGTGCGCTCAACGTTTCGCAGCCGTCGGTGACGAAGGTGCTGCGCCATGCCGAGATGCTGCTCGGCTTTCCGCTGTTCGAGCGCGCCAAGAGCGGCCTGGTGCCGACCGAAGACGCGCATACGCTGTTCGCCGAGGTCGCCGAGATCCAGACCCGCGTCTATTCGCTGCGGCAAGCGAGCCAGAACCTGCGGCACGGGCGCGGCGGGACGCTGCGCGTATCCGCCCTCCCCTCGCTCAGTCTCAGCGCGCTGCCGGAAGCTGTTGCACGCTTTCTCCGCGATCACGAAGGCGTCAGCTTCGATCTGCAGACGGTCCACCACGACGACATGGTCCGCAAGCTCTACGAGCGCGAGACCGACATCGTCGTCAGCTACGAGGTGCCGCCCGCCGCGCCCGTATCGCACCGCTGGCTTGGCGAGGGCGAACTCGTCATCCTCTACCGCGAGGCGGACATGCCGGATGCGCCGCCGCGCATCCCGCTCGAGATGCTGAAGGACCGTCCGTTCATCAGCCCGATCCAGAGCGGCCCCACCGGCAGGCTCCTCTCCGCCGAGCTCCAGCGCGTGGGCGTGGAACTGGGCGAAATCGTCTCGGCGCGGACCTTCTACATCGCCTCCGCGCTGGTGAAGGCGGGCGTCGGCATGACGATCGTCGATAATTTTACGGCGCAGGCGGCGCAGGCGCCCGGCCTCTCCTTCCGTCCGATCCAGCCCTCGCTGGCGTTCGACATCCACGCCGTCCACCTGCAAAACCGCCCGCCGTCCGGCCTCGCGACGGCGTTTCTGAAGGTTCTCAGCGAGGTCATCGAGACCCTATAGACCCGTGTTATAGGGGTGACGGCGCTTGATATGAAGCGGCGTGCGCGCGCGGCGTCTATCGCATCCAGGCTACAGATTGCATTATAAAAGGTGCGCGATGATCCCCAGTCCCTATTTCCTTTATCTCGGCCATTCGAACGACGAGATCGGGATCAAGACCTCGCGCGGGCTTGCGGTTTTTCGCCGCGAAGACTGCGTCGGCGAGTTTCGCCACGATGATTGCGGCCTCACGCTCGGCCTCCCCCGCCTGACCATCGAACAGGCCGTCGCGGCGGGCGCGAAGACGCTCGTGCTCGGCATCGCGAATGCGGGCGGCAAGCTGGGCGAGGACTTGGTGCAGGATGCGCTCGCCGCGATCGAGGCGGGCCTCAATATCGCCTCCGGCCTCCACCAGCGCCTGCGCGACGAGCCGCGACTCGTCGCAGCCGCAAAGGCGAAGGGCGTTTCGCTGTTCGACGTGCGCGACCCCGCGCACGAACTCCCGGTCGGGAACGGCGCGCGCCGCGCGGGCAAGCGCCTGCTCACCGTCGGCACGGACTGCTCGGTCGGCAAGATGTACACGACGCTCTACCTCGCCCGCGCCCTGCAGGCGCGTGGCATTCCCGCCGATTTCCGCGCGACCGGCCAGACCGGCATCCTCATCGCGGGCGACGGCGTGCCGCTCGATGCCGTGGTCGCGGACTTCATCTCGGGCGCGATCGAGTTCATCTCACCGCCGCGTCACGACGGCGGCTGGGACCTCATCGAAGGCCAGGGCTCGTTGTTCCACCCCTCGTTCGCGGGCGTCACCACCGGGCTTCTCCACGGCGCGCAGCCCGATGCGCTCGTGCTCTGCCACGAGCCGAACCGGGCGCACATGCGCGGCCTGCCGCACTATCAGCTGCCCAGCCTTGCCGACTGTCTGGAAGCGAACCTTCGCACCGCGCGCCTCACCAACCCCGATGTGAAAGCCGTCGGCATCGCGCTCAACACATCGAAGATGGCGCCCGAGGCTGCGGCGAAGCTCTGCGCCGAAACGGCGGACGCTTTCGGCTTGCCTTGCGTCGATCCGGTGACCATGGGCGTGGAACCCATCATCGACCGGATACTCACATGCGAAGCCTGAACGCCCGCAGCGAAACCTTCCCGCTGGTCGCACCGTTCCGCATCTCGCGCGGGGTGAAGACCGCCGCTGATGTCGTCACCGTGGAAATCTCCGCCGAAGGCCACATCGGTCGCGGCGAGGGCGTGCCCTACCCGCGCTACGGCGAGACGATCGAAAGCGCGCTCGCCGCGATCGAAGCCGTGCGCGGCGCGATCGAGGCCGGTACGGGGCGCGCGGAACTGGGCGCGCTGATGCCGCCCTCCGCCGCCCGCAACGCCGTCGATTGCGCGCTCTGGGATCTCGAAGCCCGGCTCGCCGGAAAAAGCGTCACCGCGCTCCTCGGCCGACCCGCCGTGGGCCAGACGCCGACCGCGCTCACCGTCAGCCTCGATACGCCCGAAGCCATGGGCGCTGCCGCGCTGAAGCTCGCAGGCGTGCCGCTCGTCAAGGTGAAGGTCGATCGCAGCGACCCCGCCGCGCAGATTCGTGCCGTGCGCGCCGCCGCGCCAAATCCGCGGATGATCGTCGATCCCAACGAGAGCTGGACGATCGCGGAAGTACGCGATCTTCAGTCGCTGCTCGTCGACCTCCGCGTCGATCTGCTGGAGCAGCCGCTTCCCGCCACCGAAGACGCCGCGCTCGAAGGCTTCCACTCGGCAGTGCCGATCGCGGCAGACGAATCCGCGCATGTCGCCGGCGATCTCGATGCGCTCATGCAGAAATACCAGGTCATCAACATCAAGCTCGACAAGACCGGCGGGCTCACAGCTGCGCTGGAGCTCGCCGATGCCGCGCGCGCAAAGGGCATGGGGCTGATGACGGGCTGCATGATCTGCTCGTCGCTCAGCATCGCACCCGCGCTCATCGTCGCGGCGGATGCGGCGTTCACCGATCTCGATGGCCCGATCTGGCTTGCAAATGACCGCGCGGGCGGCGTTACCTGCACAAACGGCATTCTCGCGCCGGCCTCTCCGGCGCTGTGGGGCGGAGCATAGCCGCTCGTTATAGGTATACAAACGCATACAATCACCCGCCCGCTTTTCTTTCCCCTGCTGCACTTGCACAGTCGGATCGGCGGGATAGGGAACGCAAGCGAGGGGCGAGCGATGGATGTTCGGAAGCTGAAACGCAGGGTGGGCGCGGCGATTGCCGCCACTGCGCTCATGGCAACACCGCTCCTTGCCTCCGCCGCCGAAGCCGATCTCGTTCTCAAAGGCGGCACCATTTACAGCGGCGGCGCTGCACCCTTCGTCGGCGATGTCGCGATCACCGGCGATCGCATTTCCTACGTCGGCAAAAAAGCCCCCGGTGGCGCTAAACGCGTGATCAACGCGAGGGGCCTGATCGTCGCGCCGGGCTTCATCGACACGCACACGCACGTGAACGGCATGATCCTGGGCGATGACGCCACCGAGCGGCTCGTCCTGCCCTTCCTGATGCAGGGCGTCACCACGGCCTTCATCGGAAACGACGGCTACGGCGATCCGGACACGGCGAAGGTGCTGGGCAGCGCGGCGGTGCGACCGGTCGGCATCAACTATGCCACGTACGTGGGCTTCGGCGCCGTTCGCACGAAGATTGTGGGGCAGGATGACCGCGCGCCGACCCCGGCCGAGCTTTCCGAAATGAAGGCGCTCGTCGCCTCGGCGATGTGCAGCGGCGCGCTCGGCTTTTCGACCGGGCTCTTTTACGCGCCGCAGAGCTTCGCGAAGCAGGACGAGGTCGTCGCACTGGCGAAGGAAGCAGCCGTTCGCGGCGGCATATACGACAGCCACATCCGCGACGAATCGAGCTACACGATCGGCCTCTCCGCAGCGATCGACGAAGCCATCGCCGTGGGCCGTGAAGCGGGAATGCCGGCCCACATCGGCCATATCAAGGCGCTTGGTGTCGACGTGCATGGGCAGGCGCCTGCGATCATCGCGAAAATCGAGGCCGCGCGCGCCGCCGGGCAGATCGTCCACGCGGATCAGTATCCGTGGTCGGCCTCCGGCACTGGGCTTTCGGCATCGCTGCTGCCGCGCTGGGCGGAAGACGGCGGCCGCGCGGCGATGCTGAAGCGCTTCGACGCGCCCGAAACGCTGGCCCGCCTCCGCCCCGAAATGCGCGAGAACCTGCGCCGGCGCGGCGGTGCCGCTTCGCTGCTCATCACCTCCGGACCGGACGATCTCGTCGGCAAGACGCTCGAAGCGATCGCGAAGGAAAGCGGCGCCGAACCCATCGATGCCGCCATCGCCATCCTGCGCCGCGCACATGTGGGCGTCGCCTCGTTCAACCAGAGCGAGGCGGATATCGCCGCCTTCATGAAGCAGCCGTGGGTGATGACGAGTTCGGACGGCTCGATCGGCCATCCGCGCCTTTACGGTACGTATGCGCGCAAGTACGATAAGTACGTGAAGGCGGACAAGATCATCCCGCTTCGGGATTTCATCGAACGCAGCACCGCCTTTCCTGCGGATGCCTTTTCGCTCGAAGGGCGTGGCACACTGAAACCCGGTGCGTTCGCGGACGTGATCGCCTTCGATCCGGTCACCTTCGCGCCGCGCGCCGATTATGCGCAGCCGACGCTGTTCGCCAAAGGCATGCGCACCGTAATCGTCAACGGCAGGGTCGCGGTGGAAGACGGCGCGCCCACCGGCATCGCCGCTGGCCGGGCACTGCCGCGCACGCCGAAAGCTGGAACCTGCCTGTGACACTCATTCGCGGATGGTTCCAGATCGCGCTGTGGAAGCGGGTGCTCGGCGGCCTCGCGCTCGGTGTCGCCTTCGGCCTGCTCTGGCCCGCCGCAACCGACACGGTCGCCATCTTCGGCGATCTGTTCATCCGCCTCATTCGGATGCTCGTCGTCCCGATCGTGTTCGTCACGATCGCCTCGGGCGTATCCTCGCTCGGTGACCCCAAGCGTCTCGGCTCTGTGGGTGCGCGCACCATCGGACTGTTCGCGGTCACGACCGCTATCGCGGTTTCGATAGGCATGATTACCGGGCTCGTCGTGGAGCCGGGAATCGGCGCCAACCTCGGGGCGGCCGAACCGAGACCGCTCGGCGTACCGAAATCCACCTACGACCAGCTTGTTGGTATCGTTCCTACCAATGTTTTCGAAGCGCTGATCGCGGGCGACATGCTTGCGATCATCTTCTTCTCGCTGCTCCTCGGGATCGGCACGATCCTCGCGGGGGAGGCCGGGAAACCTCTGGCGGGTCTGCTGCAATCAACGGCGAACGTGTTGTTCCAGATGATCCGCGTCATCATGGAAGCGACGCCGTTCGGCGTGTTCGCGCTTACCGCAGGTGCCATCGCCGCGAACGGCCTCGCTGTTTTCACCAACATCGGGCTGCTCGCACTTTGCGTGGTGCTCGGTTCACTGGTTCAGATGGTTTTCGTGCACAGCACGCTGATCCGCGGCATCGTGGGGATGCCGCTCAAGGTTTTCTTCCGGGGCATCGCGGACGCACTCGCGGTCGCCTTTTCCACCTCGTCATCTTCAGCAACGCTGCCCGTGGCGCTGCGCGTCGCACGAGACAATCTGGGCGTGCAGCCTGCCATCGCCTCCACCGTCCTGCCGATCGGCGCCAGCATCGGCAAGGACGGAACGGCGATGTATGTCGGCCTGCTCAGCGTGTTCAGCCTGCAGGCGCTCGGCATCGTTCCCGACGTGGGGATGCTCCTCGTCATCTTCCTTACCGGCGCGCTCGCCGCGTTCGGCACCGCGCCGATCCCCTCGGCCTCGCTGTTCATGCTCGCCGCTGTCCTCAATTCGGTCGGCGTCACGATGGAGCAGGCCGCGCTCATCGTCGGCTTCATCCTGCCGTTCGATCGCCTGCTCGACATGACGCGCACGGTGCCGAACGTCTGCGCGAACCTCGCCGTCACCACCACGGTCGCGCACTGGGAGGGTGATCTCGACAGGACCGTCCGCGCGCGGGACGCGATTTAGGCGGCAAGCCACCGAAACGTAAGCGGCGCCTCGCGGAAGGCGAAACGGTCGAGGTGGCTCGCCACCACGTCCTTCATCCGCTCGAGAACGCCCGCATCGTCCGCATCGAGAACCACGGCGAGCGCCTCTGGCTCGGCGGTCATGATGACCGTCGCTTCGGGGAACGTGACCCGGCCCTGCGCGGCATCGAACGTCACCTCGAACTTGTGGCTCCAATGCTTGCAGAGCTGCTGCATGTAACGGCTGCCGTTTGCTTTCGGCACGGCGGCGGTTGCGGTCGCCATGTTCAGAGCCTTTCGATCTTGTGCGCGGCTTCGTCGATGATGCGCGCGGCCTCCAGCATCGCCTCGCGGTCGGCGCCTCTGTCCCACATGCGGCCCTTGAGCACGGAGCCGAGGTTCATCATCGCGCGCCAGACCGGTGCGGCGTCGGCGCGGGTGTTGGCCTCGCCTGCAGCATCCAGCCGTTCGAGGAGGGCGTTCAGCTCTTCGCGGCGCGCGTCGAGATGCGCCTTGCCCTTTGCCGTGATGGCGTAGACCTTGCGGCTGCCGTCGGGGCGTTCCTCGGCAAGTTCCATGTCGGCGAGCAGGGTCAGCGTTGGATAGACGACACCGGGGCTCGGCGCATAAGCGCCGCCGGTGCGCGCCTCGATCGCCTCGATCATCGCGTAACCGTGCAGGGGGGTCTCCTCGACCAGCGAGAGCAGCAACAGTTGCAGCTCTCCCGCACCGAGACGGCGGCGGCGGTGGCCGCGTCCGCGCTCGTCGCCTTCCATTGCGGCGCCCAGTCCGGCGAGGGCTTCGGCGAAGCCGCCCCAAGCGCGACGACCGCGCCACCGCGGGTGGTGGCCGTGCCTATGTCCTATCATATCTTTGATACCTTTCGACTCACTAAATTGACTCTAAGATATATCTTAGAATATCGAAAGCAAGACGCTTTTGCGCTGCGCCCGAGACGACTAAAGTCCGCGCCTCATGCCTGATCTCTTCGCCAAGGATTCTCCGAAAACCGATGCGGCGCCCGCCGCGGACGCGCCGCTTGCAGAGCGGCTGCGGCCGCGCACGCTTGCCGATGTCGTCGGGCAGGAACACCTGACCGGGCCCGAGGGCGCGATCGGCCGGATGGTGGCGGCGGGGAAGCTTTCGAGCATCATCTTCTGGGGGCCGCCGGGCACCGGCAAGACCACGATCGCACGTCTGCTCGCCGATGCCGTGGGTCTGCGCTTCGTGCAGATCTCGGCGGTGTTCTCGGGCGTCGCCGATCTGAAGAAGGCGTTCGCGGAGGCGCGCGAATACGCGAAGATCGGGCAGAAGACGCTGCTGTTCGTGGACGAGATCCACCGCTTCAACCGCGCGCAGCAGGACGGCTTCCTGCCCTTCGTGGAGGACGGCACGGTGACGCTCGTCGGCGCCACCACCGAGAACCCCAGCTTCGAACTCAACGCCGCGCTCCTTTCGCGCTGCCAGGTACTACTCGTCCACCGGCTGAACGAAGCGGCACTCGCCGAGCTGCTGAACCGTTCAGAAGCCGATTTCGGCCGCCCCCTGCCCCTCACCCCCGAAGCGCGCGAGGCGCTCCTCCATTCAACGGACGGCGACGGCCGCTTCCTGCTCAACCAGATCGAAACGCTGATGTCGGTGCACCTCGAAGCACCGCTCGATCCCGCGGGGCTCCGCGACCTGCTGCACCGCCGCGTCGCCGTGTACGACAAGGACCGCGAGGGGCATTACAATCTCATCTCGGCGCTTCACAAATCGATGCGCGGGTCCGATCCGCAGGCGGCGCTCTATTATCTCGCGCGGATGCTGACAGCGGGCGAGGAACCGCTCTACGTGCTCCGCCGCCTTGTCCGCTTCGCGAGCGAAGACATCGGCCTCGCGGACCCGCAGGCGCTCGTCCAGTGCATGGCCGCGAAGGACGCTTACGACTTCCTCGGCCCGCCCGAAGGCGAACTCGCCATCGTGCAGGCCTGCCTCTACTGCGCGACCGCGCCGAAATCGAACGCGGCCTACAAGGCGCAGAAGGCGGCGTGGCGCAGCGCGCGCGAAACCGGATCGCTGATGCCGCCCGCGAACATCCTGAACGCGCCGACCAAGCTGATGAAAGACATCGGCTACGGCAAGGACTATGCCTACGATCACGACGCCGAAGGCGGCTTTTCAGGCGACAATTACTGGCCCGAAGAGATGCGGCCCGAAACCTATTACCGCCCCACCGAACGGGGCTTCGAAAAGCGCGTCAGCGAGCGGCTGGCCTGGTGGGAGGAACGCCGTGAACGGAAATAGCCTTGTCGCAGCGCTGATGCTGCTGAGCAGCGCGGCGGCTGCAGCGGACGCCGACCCCTACACCCGCGCGCTCGCCGCCGGATACAAGGCGCAGTTCACCTGCAGCGGCGTGTTCAATGCCGGGCGCACGCCCGAGGCGATCGACCAACATGAGCTTGCCGGCACGCAGGAGAATGTCGCGCCGCTGCTCGCCGATCTCGAAGCGCGCATCGACGAAACGGCGAAAACCGTCTCCGTGAGCTTCGACCCCACCCTGCCGCCGCGCATCGCGGCATGGCGTCCGTGGCTCGGCTGCAGCGGCCTCCCCATCGGCGCGACCACCGTGACGCTGCCGACGCTCTCCGTGTCCCCGCCGCAATTCATCCGCGCACCCGATTGGCCCTACGGCGATGTCGGCGCCGAGGCGAAACCGAAGGGCAACGCCAAGGCGCTCACCGCCGCGATCGATGCGGCGTTCGTGGAATCGAACACGACCGGCGTCGTCATCGTGCAGCGCGGCCGCATCGTCGCCGAGAGATACGCCGACGGTTTCGGACAGCACGTCCCGCAGCGCACATGGTCCGCTGCCAAAAGCATCACCGGCACGCTGATCGGCGTCGCGGCGCACAAAGGCCTGATCGACCCCGCGAAGCCCGCGCCCGTCCCCGAATGGCAGACGCCCGGTGACCCGCGCGCCGTGATCACCACGGACAATCTGCTGCGCATGGCCTCCGGCCTGCACAGCGACTTCGCCGGCAACCGTACCGATGCGATCTATTTCGGCGGCACGCACGTCGGCGAAAACGTCCCGGGGCAGGCGCTGGAGGCAAAGCCGGGCACGCGCTTCCGCTACGCCAACAACGACACGCTGCTCGCCGCCTATGCCCTGCGCGCCGCGATCGGCGACGACGCCAAATACAATGCCTTCCCGTTCACCGAGTTGTTCTGGAAAATCGGCATGACGCACACGTTCGCGGAAACCGACTGGCGCGGCAATTTCATCCTCTCCTCGCAGGTCTGGTCTACGGCGCGCGATTTCGCTCGGCTCGGCCTCCTCTACCTGAACGACGGCGTGTGGAACGGCGAGCGCCTGCTGCCCGAAGGCTGGGCGCGTTATGTGAGCACACCGTCCGGGCCGCAGCCGGCCGAAGAGGGCGTCAGCTACGGCGCGACCTTCTGGCTGCTCAACGCGCGGGACGACATCCCCAAGGACACGTTCGGTGCCTTCGGCAACCGCGGCCAGTTCATCGTGATCGTGCCGAGCCGCAACATCGTGATCGTGCGCCGCGGCGAGGATCACGCAGGCACGCGCTTCGACATCGCGGACTTTGTCGCATCCGTGCTGAAGACGCTGAAGTAGCGATGCGCGCTTGAAGGGCCGTTTCGCGCGCTTTGCCGCGATCGACTGGTCCGGCGCGAAGGGTGGCCGCCACAAGGGTATCGCGGTGGCGGTCGCTGACACGGGCGATGCCGCCCCGCGTCTGGTGAAGCCCGGCCATGTCTGGTCGCGCACGGAGGTGCTGGACTGGATCGCCGCACTTGCCGATGGCCCACCGACACTCGTCGGCATGGATTTCAGCTTCGCGCCGCCGTTCGTGGCGCGCGGCGCCTATCTGCCGGGCGATGGCGCGCCGGATGACGCGCGGGCCTTCTGGGCCTTCGTCGATGCCGCCTGCGAGGATGAAGACCTCGGCGCCGCATCCTTCCTCGAACACAGCTTCCGGCGGCATTTCTACTTCGGCAAGGCGGACGGCACGAAGGCGGACTTCATGCATCTTCGCGAATGCGAGGCGGCGTTCAATGCGTCCGGCGGCGGCAAGCCCTCCACGGTCTTCGACGCGATCGGCGCGGCGCAGGTCGCGAAGGCGAGCTTCGCGGGAATGCGCCTGCTGCATCATCTGTCGGGGCGCGTGCCGGTGTGGCCGTTCGATCCGCCGCCCGCCGAAGGCTCGCTCCTCGTCGAAATCTATTGCCGCGCCTTCATCCGCCTCTCGGGCGGGCGCGGGCTCAAGCTGCGCAGTCTTGCCGATCTCAACGCGGCGCTCGCAGGTTTCAATTCCCTTCCGTTTGCCGCTGATCGATGGCTTGCCGATCACGAAACCGATGTTCTCATCACCGCCGCGGGTCTTCGGCGCATCGCGGACGACGCGGATTACTGGCATCCAGCCGGTCTCGACCATGCCGTCGCACGCACCGAAGGCTGGACGTTCGGCGTGCGCTGAGCCATGACACCGCCGATGATCGGACATTTTCTCCTTGTGGGTGCGGGCGGTGCCGTGGGCGCGATGCTGCGGCACGGCGTCGGCATGGCCTCGCTGCGCCTCATGGGCCCGAATTTCCCGTGGGGTACGCTCGCCGTGAATATCGTCGGCGGGCTGCTGATGGGGCTGCTTGTCGGCATCCTTGCCGAGCGCGGCGGCAGCGAGCCGCTGCGCCTGCTGCTCGGCGTCGGCATACTCGGCGGGTTCACCACCTTCTCGGCCTTCTCGCTCGATGTCGTGGCGATGATGGAGCGCGGCGCGGCGCTGACCGCGATCGGTTACGTGACGGCCTCCGTTGTGGTTTCTGTGGCCGCGCTTTTCATCGGAAAGGCGCTGGTATGAGCCAGAACGACAGCGACAGCGTCCGCCAGTTCACCGTGGGCGAGGACGACGACGGCATCCGGCTCGACCGCTGGTTCAAGCGGCACCTGCCCGACACCAGCTTTACAACGGTCGCCATGTGGGCGCGTACCGGCCAGCTCCGGCTGGACGGCAAGCGCGCGCAGCCCGGTGACCGCATCGAAAGCGGACAGAGCATACGCGTACCCCCGGCCGAGGCTGCGGCGCCGATGATCATGTCGGTGAAGAAACCGGAACGCCCCGTGCTGACGGACGACCAGATCGAATTCGCGCAAAGCCTCGTCATTTACCGTGACGAATACGCCATCGTGCTCAACAAGCCCGCTGGCCTCGCCACGCAGGGCGGCACGAAGATGACCGAGCATGTCGACGGGCTGCTCGACGCGCTGATGTTCGATCGCACCGACCGGCCGAAACTCGTGCACCGGCTCGACAAGGACACGAGCGGCGTGCTGCTCCTCGCGCGGACGGCGCGCGCGGCAGCGCACTTCTCGAAGGCGTTCGCCGGCCGCACCGCCAGGAAGCTCTACTGGGCAATCGTGATGGGCGTGCCCGAGATTCGCGACGGCATGATCGATCTGCCCATCAGCAAGCAGCCCGGCACCGGCGGCGAGAAGATGCATATCGATGAAGCCGGGGGGCAGCGTGCCGTGACGCGCTATCGGCGGATCGAGCGCGCCGCCAGCCGCGCGGCATGGCTGGAGATGCAGCCGCTGACTGGCCGCACGCACCAGCTTCGCGTTCATGCCGCCGCGATCGGCCATCCCATCGTCGGCGATGCGAAATACGGCGGCAAGGAAGCGTTCCTTTCGGGCAGCGTCTCGCGCAAGCTGCACCTGCACGCGCGGCGGCTGGTGATCGCGCTACCGAGCGGCAAGACCCTCGACATCAAGGCCGAGCCCGCGCCGCACTTCGCGGAGACCCTCGCCACCATCGGCTTCGATGCCTCGATCGGCGATCTGCCGCTTGAGGAGGAACTCGTCGATCCGGGCGCCGAAGAGCGCAAGGCGCGCCACAAGGCACGCGACGCCCGCCGCGAACGCCGCGATTCGCACCGCAACCGCCGGGGCAGCGGACGCACAGCGCCGACACGGAGCAAGAAATGACCCTCCGCCTCGCGATCTTCGATTGCGACGGCACGCTCGTCGACAGCCAGGCGAACATCATCGATTGCATGGCGGATACGTTCGTGAAGCACCGCCTTGAAGCGCCGGACACGCACGCCGTGCGGCGCGTCGTCGGCCTGTCGCTCGCCCAGGCGATGGCCGTGCTGCTGCCGGAGGCGGAGGCGGATTTTCACGACCGGCTCGCCGAAGACTACAAGCTCGCTTTTCAGGGCCGGCGGGCGAATGGCGGACTTGCTGCTGAACCACTTTATCCCGGCGTTCGCGACGGGCTCATCCAGCTTGAACGCAGCGGCTGGCTGCTCGGCGTCGCGACGGGAAAGTCCGATCGGGGCCTCGCGCTCACATTGATGCACCACGAGATTCACGGCCGCTTCGTCACGCTGCAGACGGCGGACCGGCATCCATCGAAGCCGCACCCGTCGATGATCCAGACGGCGATGGCGGAAACCGGCGCGCGGCCGGAAAATACCGTGATGATCGGCGACACGGTGTTCGACATGGAAATGGCGGTGGCGGCGCGTACCCATGCGATCGGCGTCGATTGGGGCTATCACGAGCCGGAGGAACTCACGGCTGCAGGCGCGCGCCATGTCGCCACCGATTTCGACGCGCTGCTGGCCGAGCTGGAAAAGCACGCATGAGCGATCCCGCAAAGAGCCGCTGGATTCTGCTGAATGCGATGCGTATCGGCGGGCTGATCTTCATGGCCATCGGGCTGCTCATCTGGCGCAAGGGCATCGGCGGTTTTCAGGACGAGATGATCGGAAAAGCCGTCTTCCTCATCGGCCTCCTTGAAACGCTGATCATTCCCGCCATGCTGCGCCGCGCGTGGCGCAGCAAGGATACAGGCGGCAGGTGAGGCGGTTCTACACGGCGGTTGCCGCCGTTCCCGAAGACGGCGCGTGGCGGATCACGCTCGACGGGCGGCCGGTGCGGACGCCGAAGCGCGCGTCCCTCACCCTGCCGACCACCGCACTCGCTGCTGCGGTCGCGGAGGAGTGGGACGCTCAGGGCGATAAAATCCTGCCCGCGACGATGCCGATGACCGGGCTCGCGAACGCCGCGATCGATCATGTGCAGCCGGACCCACAGGCGTTCGCGGTGAGCCTCGCCGCCTATGCGGAATCCGACCTCGTCTGCTACCGCGCCGATGCGCCCGCCGACCTCGCGGCGCGGCAGGCTGAGGCGTGGGATCCGTTCGTCGCCTACGCACTGAGACGCTACGACGCGGCGCTCCGCGTGACGGACAGCATCACGCACGTCGCGCAGGATACGGCGGCGGTGCAGCGCCTCGCCGCCGCGCTTCGGGGCATGGATGCCTGGAAGCTCGCGGCGATGCAGCCGCTCGTCACCATCGCAGGCTCACTCGTCATCGCGCTGGCGCTCGCCGAAGGCGAAGCAGATGCGGACGCGGCGTTTGCCGCGGGGCATCTCGACGAGCTGTATCAGGTCGAAAAATGGGGTGACGACGCCGAAGCGACGGCCGCACGCACCGCGCGCCGCGCCGCATTCAACGACGCCGCCCGCTTTCTCAGCCTGCTGGGTACGACTTCGGCAGGAACCACTTCGCGAGGATGAACCCCGCGACACTGAGCGAAATCAGGTCCACCACCGCCACATAGAGCGTGAACGGCCAGTCCGCGCCGAACCAGATCGGCTCGCCCAGCCGGGAGAAGACGATCACCGCGAGGCTCGCCGTCACCACGATCGCCATGCGTTCGCCGAAGTTCCAGATTTTGGGCGCGACGCGCAGCAGCAAGAGCCCGAGCAGGAACGCCGAGACCACCATGTGGACGAAGCCCTTCACCATCCCAATCGGGTCCATCATCTCGGAGCCCTGCAGGTTCACGCGCAGCATCGCGGTCGGTCCGGCGCGGTGCGCCGCCATCGCCGCCTCGTCCGCGCCCATAGGAATGAAATACGTGCCGCTCGCAGGCAGCGCCTTCAGCGCGTCCTGCACCGCCATCTGCGTTTCAAATGGCGCCGTCTTGTAGGCGTTTGAGAACAAAGGCGTACCGTAGAACACAAAGCCGATCAGGAACATTGCAACGGCAGCGACGAGGCTGCCGACGAGCAGTCTGCCCATATCTCCCTCCCCTCGTTCAGGCGGCGCGGGCGGGGGCCTTTGGCCGCCGGGCGCGAACGTAGCACATCTCGCGCGGGCGTGACATCGCCGCGCCACCCCGCTAAGCGCGGTGACGAATCGACAAACGGACCGGGGAACTTGCCGATGCAGAAGGTGCTTGCTGAACTCGAACGCCGCCGCGATGCCGCGAAGCTAGGCGGCGGACAGGTCCGCATCGATGCGCAGCACGCAAAGGGCCGCCTCACCGCGCGTGAGCGTCTCGACATCCTCCTCGATCCCGGCAGCTTCGAAGAGCTCGACATGTACGTCGAGCACAATTGCGTCGATTTCGGCATGGCCGAGCAGACGATCCCCGGCGACGGCGTCGTCACCGGATCGGGCACGATCAACGGCCGCCTCGTCTATGTGTTCAGCCAGGACTTCACCGTGTTCGGCGGTTCGCTGTCGGAACGTCACGCGCAGAAGATCTGCAAGGTGATGGACACCGCCATGAAGGTCGGCGCGCCTGTCATCGGACTCAACGATTCGGGCGGCGCGCGCATCCAGGAGGGCGTCGCCTCGCTCGGCGGCTATGCCGAGGTGTTCCAGCGCAACGTGCTCGCGTCCGGCGTCATTCCGCAGATCAGCCTCATCATGGGGCCGTGCGCGGGCGGCGCGGTCTACAGCCCGGCGATGACCGACTTCATCTTCATGGTGAAAGACTCCTCCTACATGTTCGTCACCGGCCCGGAGGTGGTGAAGACCGTCACCAACGAGGTCGTGACGCAGGACGAGCTTGGCGGCGCGGTCACGCACACCACCAAGTCCGGCGTCGCCGACCTCGCGATGGAGGACGACGTCGACGCGCTGCTGCGCACCCGCGCCTTCTTCGACTTCCTGCCGCTGAGCAACCGCCAGCCCGCGCCGTTCCGCCCCACGGAGGACGATCCCGAGCGCCTGGAGATGAGCCTCGACACGCTGATCCCGGACAGCGCGAACAAGCCCTACGACATGCACGAGTTGATCCGCAAAGTGGCGGACGAGGGCGAGTTCTTCGAGCTTCAGCCGAACCACGCGGGCAACATCATCATCGGTTTCGCCCGCGTCGAGGGCACCACCGTCGGCATCGTCGCCAACCAGCCCATGGTGCTGGCGGGCGTGCTCGACATCAACTCGGCGAAGAAGGCCGGGCGTTTCGTGCGCTTCTGCGACGCCTTCAACATCCCGATCGTCACCTTCGTCGATGTGCCCGGCTTCCTCCCCGGTACCGCGCAGGAGCACAACGGCATCATCAAGCACGGCGCCAAGCTGCTGTTCGCCTATGCCGAAGCGACCGTGCCGAAGATCACCGTCATCACGCGCAAGGCCTACGGCGGCGCCTACGACGTCATGGCGTCGAAGCATCTGCGCGGTGACCTCAACTACGCGTGGCCGACCGCCGAGATCGCGGTGATGGGCGCGAAGGGCGCGGTGGAAATCATCTTCCGCAAGGACATCGGCGACCCCGAAAAGATCGCCGAGCGCACCCGCGAGTATGAGGCACGCTTCGCGAACCCGTTCGTCGCGGCGTCCAAGGGCTTCATCGACGAGGTCATCATGCCGCACTCGACGCGGCGGCGCATCGCCATCGGTCTTCGAAAGCTCCGCACCAAGAGCCTCGAAAACCCGTGGAAGAAGCACGACAACATCCCGCTCTAGAAGGGACTTGCCAATGAACGTCCACAATCCCATCGCCCGCGAAATCCGCACCGACTGGACGCGCGACGAGGTCGCCGCCCTTTTTGACCTGCCGTTCGCGGACCTGATGTTCGAGGCGCAGACCGTGCACCGCGCGCACTTCGATCCGAACGCGGTTCAGCTCTCGACGCTGCTCTCGATCAAGACCGGCGGCTGCCCCGAGGATTGCGGCTATTGCAGCCAGTCCGCGAGCGCCGAAACCGGCCTCAAGGCCGAGAAGCTGATGGATGTGGACGCCGTGCTTGCCGAGGCGCGCGCCGCGAAGGACGCGGGCTCCGGCCGGTTCTGCATGGGCGCGGCGTGGCGCAGCCCCAAGGACCGCGACATGCCCGCGATCGTTGAGATGGTGAAGGGCGTCCGCGCCATGGGGCTCGAAACCTGCATGACGCTCGGAATGCTCTCGGCCGAACAGTCCCGCCAGCTCGCCGAGGCCGGTCTCGACTATTACAACCACAACATCGACACTTCGCCGGAAAACTACGCCAACGTCATCACCACGCGCACCTTCGAGGATCGTATCGAAACGCTGGAAAACGTGCGCGGCGCGGGCATCAACGTGTGCTCGGGCGGCATCGTCGGCATGGGCGAAACGCGCAGCGACCGCGTCGGCTTCCTGCACGCGCTCGCCACGCTTCCGCATCATCCTGAAAGCGTGCCGATCAACGCGCTCGTGCCGGTGAAGGGCACCGTGCTCGGGGACATGTTGGCCGACACGCCGCTCGCCAAGATCGACGAGATCGAGTTCGTCCGCACCGTCGCCGTTGCGCGCATCCTGATGCCCGAAAGCATGGTGCGCTTGTCGGCGGGCCGCGAGAGCATGTCGGATAGCGCGCAGGCTTTGTGCTTCATGGCGGGCGCGAACAGCATCTTCACCGGCGACCGGTTGCTGACCACGCCGAACGCGGGCGACAGCAAGGATGCGGCACTGTTTGCACGCCTTGGCGTCCACCCGATGGAATTGGCCGCACCCGAGATTGCAACCGTCTGAATATTAGCGCATTTGCAACGCGCCCCCGATAGACAGGCGCGCATGAGCGGCGACGGCATCCTTTCGAAGATAGCCCGGCAACCAGTGGTTGCGCGGTTGTGGAGCGACCATGCGCTGCATCTGTTTGCGGCCGACGCGCCCGGCGCCGGCGCGCCCGCCGATCTCGACGTTCGCGTGAACGACATGAACCATGTCCACCGCTTCGAGCAGACCGTGCCCTGGCAGACGCGCGAGGCCTTCGTTTCCGCGGCGGAGCGACGCCTTGCGGAAGGCAAGACGCTGCTGTTCACGGTCGCCGCCGCCGATGGCCCCCTGCTCGGCTATGGCCTTGCCCATCCGAATTCCGAAGACACGACCTACACGCATGTCGGCCAGCGCGTGGTGTGGCCGGAGCGCACGGCGACGCTTTATGGCGGCTACGTGCATCCCATGGCGCGCGGGCGCGGCCTTCACGCCGCACTGCAGCTTGCGCGCATCCGGTATCTGATCGCGGACCTCGGTATGCGCTGGGTGGTGAGCGGTGTCGTGAGCACAAACCTTGCCGCTCTGGCGAGCGCCCGGAAGTCCGGCGTGCGCCCGGTCGCGCTGCTTCGCACACGGCGACGGCTCGGCATGGCGCGCATGACTGCGGAGCGCATCGACCCCACCTTCGACGCCCGCTTCGTGGACGCCGCGTGAAGCCCGCGATCCTCGTCCCCGATGTCCAGACCCGCGCGCAGCTCGCCGCGCTGCGTTCGCTCGGCCGTGCGGGCTACGAAACGCACGCCGTGGCGGCGGACCCGCAGGCGATGGGCCTGCGATCGACCTTTGCTCGACACACAGCGACGCACCCGCGCTACGGCGATGCGGCCTTCTGCGACTGGCTCGCCGCCTATGTGAAGGCGAACGGCATCCGCATGATCGTGCCTTCAGGCGGGCTACTCTCCGCCGTGCGCGAGCGTTTCGCCGAATTCAGCCCGCTCCTCCCCGTCTCCACCGATCCCGCGATCGTCTACGCGGGCGGCGACAAGATCGCGGCCTACGACTGCTGGCGTGCTGCGGGCCTGCTCGATCATCATCCGAAAACGCTCGTGGTCCGCGCGGACGAAACCCCGGACCTTTCCTGCTTTCCGCTGCCGATCTACGTGAAGGGCGGACGCGGTGCGGACGGCGAGGTCGTCGGTGTCGGCTTCCACCAGTGCCGGAGCATGGACGCGGCCGAGGATGCCATCCGCCGCACGCTCGCCGCGGGCTACGAGAGCGTTCTCGTGCAGGGCGGCGTCACCGGGCGGCAGGTGGGCGTCAGCCTGCTGATGGGGCCGGATGGCGCGCTTGCCGGCAACGTCATCGTCGATTGCCACGCCGAGCCGCACAGCAAGGGCACGATGTCGCTGCGCCGCAGCGAATGGCATCAGGACATCTACGACGACGCCGTGCGCCGCCTGTCCGCGCTCGGCTGGATCGGCTGCGCGATGGTGGAATACCGGCGCGATGACGACAGCGGCGATTTCCACGTCATCGAGGTGAACGCGCGCTTCTGGCAGTATCTGCACCTTGATCTACACGCAGGCGTCGATTTCCCGCGGCTTGCAGCCGAATGGTTCCTCGAAGGACGCATCCCGCCACCGATCCGCCCCAGGCAGGGCATCGTCTGCCGCGACACCTTCCCCGGCGAATTCGCGTGGCTGGCGAACACGCTGCGCCGCCCGGGCAGCAAGGCGGCGACGCTCGCCGCGTTCACCGGGCGATTCTTCGATCCCCGCATTCATGCCGATTTAAACTTTCCCGGGGATAGGGCGTTGTATTTCCGGGAGTTCGGACGCTTCGCGGCAAACGAGCTTCGCGCATTACGCAGGAAGACCAAATGACAGCTGGAATGTCGGTCGGCGATATCGTTCGATCCGCGCGACGGGCGAAACAGCAGACGGGACGGAGCATCGCGGGTCAGCTCGTCGATATCCTGCGACTTCGCCTCCTCGGTCACGGCATAATGCCCGATATCTATTACGACATGCGCCTTTTCGAGCCGGGTCTTTCGTGGCGGCAGAAAGCAGAATATGTCGGCTCGTGGATCAAGCCGCTGATTTACAGGGTTCAGGATCCGAAAGCCGTCGCGCTGTTCTCCGACAAGCTGAGAGCCTTGGCCTTCTTCCGCGAACATGCCATCGCCTCCCCCGAGATTCTTGCGGCCACGCACCCGGACATCGACATTCCCGGCGTCGTCGCCTTACGATCGCCCGCCGAGCTCAAGACGTGGCTGCTCGATCGCGCGCCGTTCCCGCTCTTCTCCAAGCCGTCCGTCAGCTATCGCGGCTATGGGAACACGCTCATCACGTCGATCACGCGCGATACCGGCGAGATACTGTACGGCGACGGGCGCACCGAAACGATCGACAGTTTCGCTGAAAAACACGGCGCGCCGGGAAAGCCGACGCTGATTTTCCAGAATGTCATCGCTCCCCACCCGCTGATTGCCGCCACGATCGGTCAGCGGCTGGCGACGGCGCGTGTCATGGTTCTGAACGACCGCCCGGAACCGGAAATCTTCAGAGCCGGGCTGCGGATTCCGGCCGGGGCGAGCATGGTCGACAATTTTCGCGGCGGCGCTTCGGGCAACATGCTGGCGCGCCTCGACATTGCAACCGGCGCGGTTGTCGACGTGCTTTCCGCTATCGGGCTCGATTGGCGGGCCGCCGACCATCATCCCGATACGGGCGCGCCTTTCGCAGGTCTTGCAATGCCGGACTGGCAGCAGGCGATCGATCTCGTGTTGCGCGCCAGCCGCCTTGTGCCCGGCCTGAAAATTCACAATTGGGACGTTGCCTTCACTGATACGGGACCAATGCTGATCGAAGACAATCCGAACGGCGATCTTGTTCTTGTGCAGACTGTCGCCAATCGAGGCCTCGCCACCCCACGGTTTCTCGAACTTTACGAGAATCGCCGAATCCGCTGAGCACGTCCCAAGTCGGCCGATCGGCACACCAACCGGCGAAAAACGGCAAGCCGCATTCGCTGCTGATGTCATGTCAAAAAATACACGCTCCATCCCAATAGCGTTTATTCCCCTATATCATTGAGTAAAAAACAACAGCAAAGTAGCCACTGCTGTTTCGACTGTTTTTTGAGGCGCGCTTCGGAGGCCTGAAAACAAATGATTATCGGAATGAGCGTTCCGCAAATCATCAAAAATCTTAAAGAAACGAAGAGATTATGCGGAAAATCAATAATAGGTCAGATATCTGAAATCGCTCACCTACGCCTTGGAAAAGGAAAGTTATCCGCCAAAGAATATTACGATTATCGGCTTTTTGATTCCGCCTTCACCTTTGAACATAAAAAGACGTTTGTAGGCGCGTGGGCCAAGGGCGACGTCTACATGGCACAAGACCCTCAGTGGTATGGGGTCGGCAACGACAAGGCCCTCTCCTACCTTTTGCTCCAAAGCTTCGGGCTGCCCGTACCACCGCTCAAGGCCATTTATCAGACGAGGCGTTTTCATCCCGGCGTCCGGCTTCTGAAAACACCGGAAGATTTCGAAAACTGGCTTCGCGACGCCGGAAACTACCCTTTTTTCGCGAAACCCGTCGCCGGTGCGTTCGGCCTCGATAGTTGTTACGGGGAAGCATTCGATCCGGCGACGGACAGCATTGTCACCATCTCCGGCGAACATCTGCCTGTCTCCGATTTCGTTAAGCGGCGCGGCGGCAAGGATGTGGGCGGGCTCTTGCTGCAAGACATCATCACGCCGCACCCCGACATCACGACAAGGATCGGCAGGCGTGTTGCTACAGCGCGCATCGTCACGATCGCTTCCGATGAAGACATCCGAATCCACCGTGCCGCCTTCCGGATTCCGGTGGGCCGCAACGTCACGGACAATTTCAATCTCGGCGCCGGAGGAAACGGCTTTGCGAACATCGACATCGAAACTGGAACGCTCAGCGAAATGTATGTCGGCCTCGGCCTGTCGCTTCAGAAAACCGACAAACACGTTGACACGGGCGAGACGATAAAAGGCTTCCAACTGCCGGACTGGCAACGCGCTCTCGACATCGTGCGGCTCGGCCAGAGCGCCCTGTTCGGCCTGCCGATTCTCGGTTGGGATATCGCGTTCACGCCCACGGGTCCGGTCGTTGTCGAGTTCAATACGCACCCCGGCTACGCAATGCTCCAGGCCAGCGGGTCCGGCTTTGCGGACGCAGAATTTCGACGTTTTTTTCCGGCAAGCCCTGAAGAATGCCGCAAGAAATATCCGCACATCTTAATCGGCACGGGCGGTCGACCACGGTATTGAGACTTGTCTCCTCCCTTTCTCCACCACGCTCAAAGCTTGACGCCGCCGCACTTCACCGCTTGAAGGTCCGCGTCATTGGTTTCGGGGGGCGGCGCCTTTCATGTTCAAAAAAATCCTGATCGCGAACCGCGGCGAGATCGCCTGCCGTGTCATCAAGACGGCGCGGCGCATGGGTATCAAGACGGTCGCGGTCTATTCGGATGCAGACGCCGGTGCGCTGCACGTGGAGATGGCGGACGAGGCCGTGCGGCTCGGCCCGCCGCCCGCCGCTGAATCCTACCTGCTCGGCGACGCGATCATCGCGGCCTGCAAGGCGACCGGCGCCGAAGCGGTACACCCCGGCTACGGTTTCCTCTCGGAGCGTGAATGGTTCGCGAAGAAGCTCGCCGAAGAGAACATCGCCTTCATCGGCCCGCCGCCCAATGCCATCGCCGCGATGGGCGACAAGATCGAATCGAAGAAGCTCGCCAAGGCGGCAGGCGTCAACGTCGTCCCCGGCTTCGTCGGCGAGATCGAGGACACCGAGCACGCCGTCCGCATCGCGAACGAAATCGGCTATCCGGTGATGATGAAGGCCTCGGCCGGCGGCGGCGGCAAGGGTATGCGCCTCGCTTACTCCGAGAAGGACGTGCGCGAGGGCTTCGAGGCGACCAAGCGCGAGGGGCTTTCGAGCTTCGGCGACGACCGCGTGTTCATCGAGAAGTTCATCGTCGAGCCGCGTCACATCGAGATCCAGGTGCTCGGCGACCAGCACGGCAATGTGCTCTACCTCGGCGAGCGCGAATGCTCGATCCAGCGGCGCCACCAGAAGGTCATCGAGGAGGCGCCCTCGCCCTTCGTCACGCCCGAAATGCGCAAAGCCATGGGTGAGCAGGCCGTCGCGCTGTCGAAGGCCGTCGGCTACTACAGCGCGGGCACGGTCGAACTCATCGTCAGCGGCGCGGACACGACCGGCATGGGCTTCTACTTCCTGGAGATGAACACGCGTCTGCAGGTGGAGCACCCCGTCACCGAGTGCATCACCGGCCTCGACCTCGTCGAGCAGATGATCCGCGTCGCGGCGGGCGAAAAACTCGCCTTCACGCAGGACGACGTGAAGCTTTCCGGCTGGGCGCTCGAAAGCCGCGTCTACGCCGAAGACCCCTACCGCAACTTCCTCCCCTCGATCGGCCGCCTGACGCGCTATGCGCCGCCCGAGGAGACGAACGGCGAAACGACCGTGCGCGTGGATACCGGCGTCGTAGAGGGCAGCGAAATCTCGATGTTCTACGATCCGATGATCGCCAAGCTGATCACCCACGCGCCGACGCGCGCGGAAGCGGCAGACCTGCAGGTCGCCGCGCTCGACCGCTACCGGATCGACGGCATCGGCCACAACATCGATTTCCTCTCCGCCGTGATGCAGCACCAGCGTTTCCGCGACGGGCGCCTCACCACCGGCTTCATCGCCGAGGAGTATCCGGACGGCTTCGAGGGCGCGCCCTTTACGGACGAGAAGCGCGACGACCTCATCATCGCCGCCGCCGTCATCAACGCCATCACCGTGCAGCGCGCGCAGTTCATCGACGGCCAGCTGAACGGCCACGGCGCGCAGTTCGGCCCGAACTGGGTGATCGAGATCGACCGCAAGCCGTTCAGCGTGCACGCCGAGGAAACGAGCAGCGGCTGGATCGTGACGCACACGTTCGAAGGCGGCACGCACGCGCACAACGTGGCGACGGAGTGGGAGCCGGGCGAGCCGGTGTTCCTCGCCGACGTGGACGGCCGTAGCGTTGCCGTAAAGCTGGCGCTGAAGCCCGTGGGCTACCGCATGACGGTGAAGGGCTCGGCCCACAACGTCCGCGCGCTCACGCCGCGCGCAAGCGCACTTGCCGGGCACATGATCGAGAAGATCCCGCCCGACCTTTCGAAGTTCCTGCTCTGCCCGATGCCGGGCCTCGTCGTCTCGGTTTCAGCGGCGGCGGGCGACACGGTGGAGCCGGGTCAGGCGCTCGCGGTCGTCGAGGCGATGAAGATGGAAAACATCCTCCGCGCCGAAAAGACGGCGGTGGTGAAGTCCGTGAACGCCAAGGCGGGCGATAGCCTCGCTGTCGACGCCATCATCATGGAATTCGAATAGGGCTCCTCAGCCCCGGCACTGCAGCGAGGACGGCGCGCGGAAATAGCATTCGCGCGTGGCACCGCCGCGGCTCATGCGGAGCGTCATTTCCGCCTGCGCCTCGTTCGCCTGCGCCTGCAGCCCCTTGGCGCTCGCCACGGCCCGGCCGTTCACCGTTTCGATAATGTCGCCGGGCTGGACGAGCCCGAAGCGCAGCGCCGGCGCGCGGGGGTCCGCGCCCATGACGACGACGCCCTTATCAGGCAGCCCGCCACCGATTTCCGCAGACAGCGCGGGCGACAGGTTCGCAACCGTGACGCCTGCAAGGATCGATCGGCCGCCGAGCAGCGTGGTGTCGCGCGCGGGCACCTCGGGCGGCGCGACAAGCTTCAGGGCCACATTCTCCGCCTTGCCGCCCCGCAGCAGCGTGAGCTTCACAGTGTCGCCCACCGGTTTGCTGGCGACGAGGTAGCGCAGCGTGTCTGGGTCCGACGCGTCCTTGCCGTCCACGGCATAGATGATGTCCCCCACCTGCACACCGGCACGGTCCGCAGGAGAGCCTTTGTTCACCTCATTGATGACGACGCCCATGGGCCGATCGAGGCCGGAAGCTCGGGCGAGCTCGGATGTCACCGGCTGGCCCGCCATGCCGAGCCAGGGCCGTGAAACCTTGCCGGTCTTCGCGCCCGCGATGAACTGGCGCACCATGTTGGCAGGAATCGCGAAGCCGATGCCGTTCGAACCGCCCGATCGCGAGTAGATCGCCGTATTGATGCCGACGAGCCGCCCGTCCATGCCGATGAGCGCGCCGCCCGAGTTGCCGGGGTTGATGGCCGCGTCCGTCTGCACGAAGAACTGATAGTCGCTGATGCCGACGCCCGTCCGCGCGAGCGCCGAGACGATGCCGTGCGTCACGGTCTGGCCGACGCCAAAGGGATTGCCGATGGCAATCACGACATCGCCGACCTCTGCGCTGTCGCTGTCGCCGAGCGGAACGACGGGAAGCGCCGCACCGCCGGTGTCCACCTTCAGCAGCGCAAGATCGAGCTGCTTGTCGGTGAACATCAGCTTGGCCGGAAACTCGCGCCGGTCTGCGAGCGCGACCTTGATCTCGTCCGCGCCCTCGACAACGTGGTTGTTGGTGACGATGAGGCCGGAGCCGTCGACGATGACCCCCGATCCCAGCGACTGCTCGACGCGCGGCTGCGGCGTCATGCGCCCTCCGCCGAAGAAAAGATCCCAGAACGGATCGCGCCGCGTCCGGTTCACGCGCGCGGTGTAGACATTGACGACGGCCGGCACGCTCGCCTTCACCAGCGGCGCGTAGGAGAGCATCAGTTCGGCATTGCTGGTGGGAACGCGGCGCGGCGTTTCCGGGGGCGCTGCAGCCGCAGCAAGCTGCGCCACCTGCTGCGCCGAGGCCTGCGGCTCGATCTTGTCGATGGCCATGGCGAAGCTCGTGCCCGCGATTGCGCCCGCGGCCAGCAGCCAGAGTGATCGGTTCGCTTTCATCGTTCGTCCCGTGATGTTTCCGGCAATCACATAGGTACGCTGGGCGCAGGCGTTAACCCCCTGCCCCGCGCACGGTCAGCCTTGTTTTCCCACCATCTCGCGGGTGAATTCGGTAAGCCATGCGCCCCGGCGCTGCCGCCTCAGCCGCTCGGCGTGAACGATGGTGTGAATCTGCTCGAAGCAGTCGTGCATGTCCTCGTTGACGAGCACATAGTCATATTCGGGCCAGTGGCTGATTTCGGCGGCAGCGCGCGACATGCGGCCCTCGATCACCTCTTCGCTGTCGGTGCGGCGCGCGCGCAGGCGGCGTTCCAGCTCGGCCATCGTCGGCGGCAACAGGAAGATGGAGACGACATCGTCGCCCATCGACTGCGCGAGCTGCTGCGTGCCCTGCCAGTCCACGTCGAACAGCACGTCGCGGCCCATGCGAAGCGCGGTCTCCACGGCGGCACGCGGCGTGCCGTAGCGGTTGCCGAACACGTGCGCCCATTCCAGGAACTCGCCGGCATCGACCATGCGCGCGAACTGCGCCTCGGTGCGGAAGTGATAGTCGATGCCGTCCACCTCGCCCGGGCGCTTGGCACGCGTCGTCGCCGACACGGAAACCGCCATCTGCGGTTCCGCCGCGAGCAGACGCCGCGCCATCGTGGTTTTTCCCGCGCCCGAAGGGGAAGACAGCACGAAAAGGATACCGCGCCGCTCGATTTTTCCGGCCTTGTCTGTCCGTGCGTCCATGCGCGCCGCACATAAAGCAAGGCGAGCCGTGGTCAAGATTGCGCAAAGAAGAACGTAATTAGCGAATCGTTATCATCCGCTGCGTTAACCTAAAGCGTATGCATGGTTTTTTCGGCATAACCGCCATGTTCGCACGGCGCGGGCTGCTCTTGCTTGCGGCATTGCTTTTCTGTGCGTCGACCATTTCATCAGCGGCGAACGCGCAGATCGGGGTCGATATCAGCACCACCGCGTGCATTTTCCCCGATCACGAAGATCTCAACCTTGCCGGCGCGATGAAGAGGGCTGCGCGCGGCGATTGCCCGGGTAGGCTATCGACGGGCGAGATGCGGAACAGCTGGCTGGTGAAATCCGGCCTCGCCCTCGCGCAGAAGCCTGCCGAGCCCCTGTCCGTCCACCTCAAACAGACGCTTTTCGAAGAGGTTACGCTTTACGTCCGCTATGCCGACGGCACCGTCTGGACGACGCGCCACGACGCCGCCTCCGCCGCACGCCACACCGAACTCGGCGGCATGTTCCGGCTGCGCATTCCATGGCGGCCGGGAACGATCGAAACCATCGCGCTGCACGCTGAGAAGGTCGTCGACCCGCGCGGTGCCTTCGTTCGCCCTGCGGTGGAGACCCCCCAAGCGGAATCCATTGAGATCGAGCGGCAATCGCTGACCTACGGGCTGTTCGGCGGCGTGATCCTGGCCACCTTGTTCTTCAATCTCGTCCTGCTCGTCTGGCTGCGCTACGCGTTCCTCTTCTTCTACTGCGGCATGACCGCCGCGACGTTATTCTACGGCATCGCCGCATCCGGCATCCTGATGCGGCTGCTTCCTGCGGGGTTGCCGCCCATGCTCGGCAACGTGGCCGCGGAGGCCATTTTGCCGGTGATGCTGTGGTTCGCGGTCGTCTTCACGATCACGCTGCTGGAACGCGGCACCGTGCACATGCGGCTCGGCATCGCGGGCATCGCGCTCGCGACATTGCAGGTCGGCGCGGGCGTCATCGCGCTCATCACGCTGTTCCAGGCGCCAGCACTGCTTCATATCCCGCTCGCCGCGGTGAACATCCTCGGTGCGCTCACCATGGCGCTGATCTTCCCGCTGGCGATCATCGCATGGCGCCGGGGCAGCCGCATCATCCTCATCTACACGGTGGCCTGGGCCGTGCCGCTTGCCGGAGCCTTCGCCCGCATCCTCGTCGCGCTCGGCTTCATGGAGACGAGCGCCTTCATCGAAGACAGCTATTTCTACGCGATGTGCTTTGAATGCGTGCTCAGCATGATCGGCATCGCCTACCGCATCTCCAACATTCGCGCCGAGCGTGACGAGGCGCGCGCCCGCGAGATCGAGCTGACCTACCTTGCCGAAACCGATGCGCTGACCGGCCTTCTCAACCGCCGCGCCTTTATCGAATACGGCATCCGCAGGAGCGGCAAGGGTAAGCTGAAATCACGGCTGCTGCTGATCGACATCGATCACTTCAAGACCGTGAACGACGGCTTCGGACACGAGTTCGGTGACCGCGTGCTGCGCGAGGCCGGGCGACTGCTCGAAAGCATTTCACCCGCGAACGGTGTTGCCGGACGCCTCGGCGGCGAGGAATTCGGGCTTATCGTGCCCTACACCGAACGCGACGACACGGCCGGTACGATTCTCCGCGCCTTCCGCGCGACGCCGATGACGGACGGCATCCGCATCACTGTCAGCATCGGCTCCGCATCGGGCATCATTGCCGACGACCGCACATGGCGGCAGGTCTACCGGCGCGCCGACGCAGCGCTTTACGAGGCGAAGAGGACCGGACGCGACCGGCATGTCCCTGCCGCCGGGCCCGATGACCCATCGGTAGCCACCGCAGCGTGATATGCCCAGCCGTCCCGCCAAACCGATTCGCGATGCTGTAGGCGCCGATCCTGCCGCCAATCTTCGCGAGCCGCGGAACTGGCTGGCCGGTGTCGCGCTGCCCCGCCTCGGCTCGCGCAGCGAGATTGCCAACACACACCGGCAGCTGCTCGATCTCCGCCCCACGATACCGCTGTTCGCGATCGTCGGCGCGCTGATCTGGGCCGGCGTTACGCTTTGGCACGTGCCGCTCACCGCCTCGATCCAGGGCGCATGGCTTGCGGCGGGCGGCGTGTTGACGACGTTGTTCGCGGTGTTCGGGCTGCGTGAAGCCCAGCCGAAGGCGGGGGAGGTCGCCGATACGGCGCGCGGCCTCGTGACGCTGAGCGCCGCGGCGGGGCTTCTCTGGAGCACGCTTCCGGTCATCAGCGACATACCGTTCGCGCTCGTTCTGTCCATTTCGATGCTTGTGCTCGGCATTGTCGCCCTGTCGCCGATGCCGCTCGCGGCGATGGCCTATATGGTCGCGTTCGCGGTCACGCTTGTCACCCGGCTCGATGGCTTCGCCTCGTCCGCCGCGGCGGTCGTGGTGCTGTCGGGCGCGCTGACGCTCTACCTAGCCGGGCGGCGCACGCTCATCGAACGCGTCGAGGGATCGATGCGCGATATCGGCGATCAGCGCGTGCGCAGGCTCTGCGCGACATTCGAGACCTGCGGCAACGGCTGGTTCTGGGAAACCGATGCCGACGGACGGATCACCTATATCTCGCCCTCGTTCGGCGCGGCGCACGGCACCACGAACGACCGGCTGATCGGGCGCCCGCTTGGAGACATCATCTCGCTTGAGGTGGAAGACCAGGACGAGGCGGCAACTTCGCTTCGAACGCTGGAATTTCACCTGCAAGGCAAGCTGCCGTTTCACGACGTGGTCATCCCCGTGCTGTTCCCGCTCGGCATCCAGTGGTGGTCGATCGCGGGCACGCCGATCTACAGCCAGCATGGCCATTTCGAGGGCTTCACGGGGATCGGCGGCGATCTTACCGATGTGCGTCGATCCGAAGACCGCGCCATGCGCCTTGCGCGCTTCGATCCGCTCACCGGCCTTGCGAACCGCATCACCATCCGCGAGACGCTGGAAACCGCGCTTCTCAGCCACGGCGGCGGCGTGCCGCAGCGCTGCGCGCTGCTGCTGCTCGATCTCGACCGCTTCAAATCGGTGAACGACACGCTCGGCCATCCGGTGGGCGACAAGCTGCTCGAACAGGTCGCCGACAGGCTCGGCACGCTGGTCGGGGCGGACGGCCGTGTCGGGCGGCTCGGCGGCGACGAGTTCGCGATCGTCGTGCGCGATGCCGAAACGCTGGGCGAACTTTCCGCCTTTGCGCAGCGCATCATCGACTATCTTTCGGCGGCCTACACCGTGGAAGGCCACCGAATCACCATCGGCGCGAGCGTCGGCATCGCCATCGGTCCCGACAACGGCCACAGCATCGACGCGCTGATGCGGAACGCCGACCTCGCGCTTTACGCCGCGAAATCGGACGGGCGCGGCAAGCATCGTTTCTACGAAGGCGGGATGCACCGCAATGCCGAGACGCGCCGGCAGATCGAAAACGACCTGCGCGGCGCGCTCGTCGGCAACGGGCTGTCGCTCAATTTCCAGCCGCTCGTCGAAACGGCCAGCGAAAAGCTCGTCGGCTTCGAAGCGCTGGTGCGCTGGCACCATCCGCGCCACGGCGAAATCTCGCCGGCGACCTTCATTCCGATCGCCGAGGAAACCGGCCTTATCGACGGCATCGGTGAATGGGTGCTGCGGAACGCCTGCATGGTCGCGGCGAAGTGGCCCGAGCACATCGGCATCGCCGTCAACCTCTCGCCGATCCAGGTGACGAACCCGGAATTGCCGACGCTGGTGATCAACGCGCTCGCGCAGGCCGGTCTTGCGCCCGAGCGGCTGGAGCTTGAGATCACCGAAAGCGTCTTCCTCGAGGAAAACCCCGCGACACGCGCCACGCTGCAGCGCCTCGGCGCGATCGGCGTGCGGCTGACGCTCGATGATTTCGGCACCGGCTATTCGGGCTTCTCCTATCTCACCAAGGCGCCCTTCAAGAAGATCAAGATCGACCGCTCGTTCGTCTCCGGCGCGGCCGAGCGGGGCGGGCAGAAGGCCGCGATCGTGAAGGCGATCGTCGCGCTCGCCGACAGTCTCGGCATGATCACCACGGCCGAAGGCGTCGAGACGCACGACGATCTCGATATCATCCGCCGCATCGGCTGTACGCAGGTGCAGGGCTTCATCTTCGGCAAGGCCGTACCTTGGGCCGAGGCAGGCATTCTTGCGCGCTCCGAAGCGCCGATCGCACCGAACGGCGTGAAGTCAAACCGGCCCCGCCGTATCGCCATGCTGCGACGCGCGACGATCCTGCACAACGGCCGCAAGCGCAACGCCCGGCTGCGCAATACCTCCGATACGGGTGCGATGTTCGAAGCGCGCTGGCTGCCGAAGCCCGACGACCGGGTCACGACCTTCGTGGAAGGCCAACAGCCCCGCTCCGGCATCGTGCGGTGGGTGGAGGAAGACCGCTTCGGCATCCACTACGACGAGGCGTATACGTCAGGCGCCGCCGAGGCCGAAGAGCGCGCCGCCTAACGCCCCGGCGCCAGCATCGTCTCCGGACGGACGAGCGCGCGAAACCGCGTCTCATCGATCAGATCGAGCGCTTTTGCTGCTTCGAGCAGCGTCAGCCCGTGCGTGTGCGCGTGCTTGGCTATGGCCGCGGCATTGTCGTAGCCGATCTCGGGCGCGAGCGCCGTCACCAGCATCAGAGAGCGCTCGACGAGATCGGCGATGCGCTCGCGGTTAGGCTCGATCCCTACAACGCAGCGATCCGCGAAACTCACGGATGCGTCGGCAATCAGGCAGATCGACTGGAGCACATTATAGGCGATCACGGGCTTGAAGACGTTGAGCTCCATGTGCCCCTGCGCGCCGCCCACGGTGACGGTGACGTGATTCCCCATCACCTGCGCGGCCACCATCGTCAGCGCCTCGGCCTGCGTGGGGTTCACCTTACCCGGCATGATCGAACTGCCCGGCTCGTTTTCCGGGAGCGAAAGCTCGCCGAGCCCGGAGCGCGGCCCCGAGCCGAGCAGGCGGATGTCGTTCGCGATCTTGTTGAGACTGACCGCAAGCACATTGAGCGCGCCCGACAGCTCGACCATCGTGTCGTGCGTGGCGAGCGCCTCGAACTTGTTGGGCGCGGTTTCGAACGGCAGACCGGAAAGCCGCGCGAGTTCCTTCGCGATGCCCTCGGCGAAGCCTTCGGGCGCGTTGAGCCCGGTGCCGACTGCCGTGCCGCCCTGCGCCAGCCGGTAGAGCCGCGGCAGCACCGCCTCGGCGCGCGCGATGCCATCCGTGAGTTGCTGCGCGTAACCGGAAAACTCCTGCCCCAGCGTCACCGGCGTCGCGTCCTGAAGGTGCGTGCGGCCGATCTTCACGATATCGGCAAAGGCTTCCGCTTTCGCGGCGAGCGCGGCGTGCAGGTGCCGGAGCGCCGGAATCAGTCGTTCGTTCACCTCGCGCGCCGCCGCGACGTGCATCGCGGTCGGGAACGTGTCGTTGGAGCTTTGCGACGCATTGACGTGATCGTTCGGATGCACCGGCACCTTGCCGCCGCGCGTGCCGGTCAGGATTTCGTTGGCACGGCCCGCGATCACCTCGTTGGCGTTCATGTTGCTCTGCGTGCCCGAACCGGTCTGCCAGACAACGAGCGGGAACTGGTCGTCACGCTTGCCGCCCGCCACCTCGGCCGCAGCCTCGATGATCGCGGGTGCGAGATTGTTGTCGAGCACGCCAAGCTCGGCGTTCACATAGGCGGCCGACTGCTTGATGAGGCCGAGTGCTCGCACCAGCGGCACGGGCATACGCTCGCCGCCGATGGGGAAATTGCCGATGGAACGCTGGGTCTGCGCACCCCAGTAAGCTGCGGCCGACACATCGATCGGCCCGAAGCTATCCGTTTCGATGCGCGTAGCGCTCATTTTTTCCGGAAGGCGTCGAGCGTCACCACGTTCGACCCGTCACCGCTTTCGGGTGGCGTAGGCTCGGGTTCTGGCTCCGGTGTGGAGGGCGCGACGCCCTCGGGTGTCGGAAACTGCAGCGCGAACTCCACCGAGGGGTCGTGAAAGCCCGTGATCGCCGTATAGGGAATCGAAAGCTTGGTCGGCACCTGGTTGAACGAAAGGCCGATCTCGAAGTGCTCGCGATCGACTTTCAGCTCCCAGTAGCGGTGCTGGATGACGATCGTCATCTCATCGGGATAGCGCTGGCGCAGGTGCGCCGGCATCTCGACGCCGGGGGCGCCGGTCTTGAAGGCGATGTAGAAATGGTGGTTGCCGGGCAGGCCCCCATCGCTCTCCACCCGCTTCAGAACGCCGAACACGACGCCGCGCAGCGCATCCTGCACGATCTCGTCATACGGGATCAGGCTTTCCGGTGTTTCGGCGTTCATGCGGCCCTCTTTATCACAAGGGCACTTGGTGGCGCGGCGCCGCCGCGCGGTCAAGTCCGACTCTGGATGAACGGTGAAAGTGGGGAGCTTCTGTTGCCCGGCGCTCCCCGTGCCGCTGGTGTCCGCTTCTGTTGCCCGGTGCGGCCCGAACCGCGCTAAGCTTTGTAACCTATTCCCCGAAGGGCTTTAGTTACGCGGCGATCGCGAATGCCTCGTTATCGTTGGCATTTGTAGGTTTTGAACGGTTTTACGGCGCATTCAGGCCGGGCAAAGAAAACCGTCTTTCAGCACACGTCGATCCTAGTTCGGCCCCATGTCCGGACAGGCCGTTATAGCCCGTCCGGCGAAACTGGTGGAGCCGCCGGGTACCGCCCCCGGGTCCGCTGTACCTATTTCACGGCATCATTTATCGCCATAGCCGCCCGAAGACGGCAACACCCATATAAGGGCTAACGTCGGGCTTTTGAAGAGCTGCGTGCAACAACGGTGCGATAGCGCTGCAACAGCGCGCCGTTGATCGTGTCCCAGTCGAAGCGCTTGCTGATCTCGCGGCCCGCTTTTCCAGCCGCCGTGCGGCTTTCCGAATCGGCGATATAGGCTGCGAGCGCATCCGCCGATTCCTGGATGTCGTCGGGCGTCGTCAGCTGCCCGTTGAGGCCGGGCGTGACGAGGCTGAGGCTGCCGGTCGCGCGCGCCGCCACCACGGGAAGGCCGCTCGCCATCGCTTCCAGCGTCACGTTGCCGAACGTCTCGGTCGACGAGGGATTGAACATCACATCAGCCGACGCATAGGCACGCGCCAGCGCATCGCCCGACTGGAAGCCGAGGAAGATGCCCTGCGGCGCCTGCGCCTCGATCCACGGCCGTGCCGGGCCGTCTCCGACAAACAGCGCCTTGTAGGGCACACCGCGCGCATCCAGCTCCGAGAGCGTCGCCGCGAAGGTGTCGAGGCCTTTCTCGAGCACGAGGCGTCCCACGAACAGGATCACCACGTCCTCGTCCGCGATGCCGAGGCTCCGCCGCCATTCCATGTCGCGCCGATCGGGGCGGTAGAGGTCGCCGTCGATACCGCGGCTCCAGATATGGACGTTGCGGCTCATGCGCTGGTCGGTGAGCACCGCCGCCATGCTTTCGGAAGGCGCGTAGATTTCCACACAGCGCTTGTAGAGACGGCGCAGAACCGCCTCGATCACGGTCTGCATCCAGTGCATCCGGTAATAGCGGAAATAGGTTTCGAAGCGCGTATGGACGGACGCCACCGCCGGCTTGCCTCGCGCCCGCGCCCACCCGACGGCGCGGTGGCCGATGATGTCGGGTGAAGCGATGTGAACGATGTGCGGGTCGAAGGCCTTGAGGTCCGCCTTTACGCCGCCGATGCCGAGCCCGAGCCGATACTCGCCGCGTCCGGGGATCGGTACGGACGGAATCGAAACAAGGTCACCCGTCGGCGCGAATGCCGGGTTTTCGATGGTCGGCGAGTAAACGCGAACCGCGACGCCCTGCCGCAGCAGGTAGCCGACGAGCCGGTTCAGCGCCTGATTGGCGCCGTCCTTCACATAATTATAGTTGCCCGAGAACAGGGCGACCCTGAGATCGCTGTTAGGCAATATGACGCTCCGCATTGTGAAAGCGCCGGACGTTAGTCGATCCGCGGAGCAAATTCCAACAGGCGTCCATGGACTTCAACAGGCTCCGGCAGCATTGGCCCCGCCTTTCGGGCCTCGCCGCCTCCGATGCAACCCCGAAAGTCACATCGATATCCCGCCAATGCCGGAACCCCTACCGGTGAGGGATGCGCGCAACAGCGCGGCGTTCAGCCCTGCCGCTGGTTCTCGTCGGTGTCGGTGGGCTCGTCGCCGAAATCTATCCGGCCGAGTGATCGGCGGCCCGGCGCCGGCGGCGCCAACAGCGCAGCAAGGAGCAACGCACCAACTACGCCCGCGACCCACCAGAGCATCGGCCCATCTCCCTCACTGTCCCGCGATGGGACAAGCACGGATCGTGCCATCCTGGCGGGAGGGCGGAAATCCGGTCTTTCCGGTTCGCAGGGCAGAGCGACTCCTGACACCGGTGTAAAGAGCGCCGACGCCGAAAACGAAAGAGGCCCCGCCGGTTTCCCGGCGAGGCCCCCTTTCATCATCAAAAGACGCGTCAGGCGTCGACGGTTTCGCCGGCCGCAGTCTGCGCCGCATCCAGCACCCGCTTCTGACGGGCCCGGAGCTGCGCGTCGCGGCTCGATGCCGCAATGCGCGCGCGGGCGAGCGCGGCGCCGGTGCCGGCCGGGATCAGGCGGCCAACGATGACGTTCTCCTTGAGACCCATCAGCGTGTCCGACTTGCCCTGCACCGAAGCTTCGGTGAGCACGCGCGTCGTTTCCTGGAACGAGGCGGCCGAGATGAACGACCGCGTCTGCAGCGATGCCTTGGTGATACCGAGCAGGATGGGCTTGCCCACCGCCGGATCACGCTTTTCCTTCGCGGCCTTGATGTTTTCCTCGTTCAGCTCTTCGGCGTCGATCTGTTCGCCGACGAGCAGCGTGGTGCCGCCCGAATCGGTGATCTCGACCTTCTGCAGCATCTGGCGAACGATCACCTCGATGTGCTTGTCGTTGATCTTCACGCCCTGGAGCCGATAGACCTCCTGGATCTCCCAGACCAGATATTCGGCGAGGGCCTCCACGCCCAGCACGTCCAGAATGTCGTGCGGATCGGGATTGCCATCGAGCAGGTAGTCGCCGCGACGCACGAAGTCGCCTTCCTGCACCGAGATGTGCTTGCCCTTCGGGATCATGTACTCGGCCGCGTCCGAACCGTCTTCCGGGTGGATGATGATGCGGCGCTTGGTCTTGTAGTCCTTGCCGAACTCGATGCGACCGTCGCAGCGGGCGATGACCGCATTGTCCTTGGGCTTGCGCGCCTCGAACAGCTCAGCGACGCGCGGCAGACCGCCGGTGATGTCGCGGGTCTTCGCCGCCTCGCGCGGAATACGCGCGATGACGTCGCCGGCCTCCACCTTCTGGCCCTCGTTCACCGAGAGAATGGCATCGACCGACAGCATGTAGCGGCCGGCTTCGCCCGAGGCCTCGTCGAGCAGCGTGATGCGCGGACGCAGATCGCCGGACTTCGGCTGGCTGCGCCAGTCGACCACCATCTTGTTGGTGATGCCGGTGGCCTCGTCGACGTTCTCCGTCAGCGAGACACCCTCGATCAGGTCCTGATACTTCACCGTACCCGATTTGTCGGTGATCACCGGCAGCGTGTACGGATCCCACTCGGCCAGACGATCGCCCTTGGAAACGATATGCCCCGGCGCGTTCGCAAGGATCGCACCGTACGGAATACGGTGCACCGAACGCTCGCGACCATCCATATCAACGATCGCGAGTTCGCCGTTGCGGCTCATCGCGATGTGGCGGCTGCGACTGTCGGTGATCGTATCGAGGTTACGGTGCTCGATCGTACCATCGAAGCTCGCTTCCAGCGTCGACTGCTCGGAGACCTGCGCCGCACCGCCGATGTGGAAGGTCCGCATCGTGAGCTGCGTGCCCGGCTCACCGATCGACTGCGCCGCGATAACGCCCACGGCCTCGCCGATGTTAACCGGCGTACCGCGTGCAAGATCGCGTCCGTAGCAGGCGCCGCAGACGCCCTGACGCGTCTCGCAGACCAGCGGCGAACGAATAAGCACCGACTGCGGTGCCGCCGCCTCGACAATCGCCGTCTCGGCTTCGGTCAGCAGCGTGCCGGCCGGCATCACGACTTCGTTCGTCTTGTGGTCGACGACGTCCGCGGCCAGCGTACGGCCGAGGATGCGTTCGCCGAGCGAGACGATGGTGGTGCCGCCTTCGACGATGGCCTTGATGGTCAGCGCGTTGTCGGTGCCGCAATCGTCCTCGATCACCACGCAATCCTGCGACACGTCGACGAGACGGCGGGTGAGGTAACCCGAGTTCGCCGTCTTGAGCGCGGTGTCGGCGAGACCCTTGCGGGCGCCGTGCGTGGAGTTGAAGTATTCAAGGACGGTGAGGCCTTCCTTGAAGTTCGAGATGATCGGCGTTTCGATGATCTCGCCCGACGGCTTGGCCATCAGGCCGCGCATACCCGCGAGCTGCTTCATCTGCGCCTGCGAACCACGGGCGCCCGAGTGCGCCATCATGTAGATCGAGTTGATCTGCATCTCGCGGCCGTTCTCGTCGACCGGACGCGCGGAGATGCGCGCCATCATCGCATCGGCGACACGGTCGCCGCAACGTGCCCAGGCATCGACGACCTTGTTGTACTTCTCGCCCTGCGTGATCAGGCCGTCCTGATACTGCTGCTCGAAGTCCTTCACGAGGCTGCGGGTCTCGTCGACCATCGCTTCCTTCTCGTCGGGGATGACCATGTCGTCCTTGCCGAAGCTGATGCCGGCCATGCAGGCGTGGCGGAAGCCCAGCCCCATGATCGCATCGGCGAACAGCACCGTCTCCTTCTGTCCGCATTCGCGGTAGACGGTGTCGATGACGTCGGCGATCTCCTTCTTGGTGAGGAGGCGGTTGACGATTTCGAACGGCGCCTTGTGGTTCTTGGGCAGGCACTCGCCGAGCAGCATCCGGCCCGCCGTGGTTTCGACCCGCTTCATGTAGGTCTTGCCGTCCTCGGACGTCTGCGGAACGCGGCTGATGATCTTGGAGTGCAGCGTGACCGCCTTGGCGTTCAGCGCCTGATGCACTTCCGACATGTCGGAGATCAGCATACCCTCGCCCGGCTCGCCCTTGCGCTCCATCGAGAGGTAATAGAGGCCGAGGATCATGTCCTGCGACGGCACGATGATCGGCTTGCCGTTGGCGGGGGACAGGATGTTGTTCGTGGACATCATCAGGACGCGGCATTCCAGCTGCGCCTCAAGGCTCAGCGGAACGTGCACGGCCATCTGGTCGCCGTCGAAGTCGGCGTTGAACGCCGAGCAGACGAGCGGGTGCAGCTGGATCGCCTTGCCCTCGATCAGCACGGGCTCGAACGCCTGAATGCCGAGGCGGTGGAGCGTCGGCGCGCGGTTCAGGAGAACGGGGTGCTCGCGAATGACTTCGTCGAGGATGTCCCAGACTTCCTTGCGCTCTTTCTCCACCCACTTCTTCGCCTGCTTCAGGGTCATCGAGAGACCCTTGGCGTCGAGGCGCGAGTAGATGAACGGCTTGAACAGCTCGAGCGCCATCTTCTTCGGCAGGCCGCACTGGTGGAGCTTCAGCTCCGGACCCGTGACGATGACTGAACGACCCGAATAATCGACGCGCTTGCCGAGCAGGTTCTGGCGGAAGCGGCCCTGCTTGCCCTTGAGCATGTCGCTGAGCGACTTCAGCGGACGCTTGTTGGCGCCGGTGATGACGCGGCCGCGGCGGCCGTTGTCGAACAGCGCATCGACCGCTTCCTGAAGCATACGCTTTTCATTGCGGACGATGATGTCCGGCGCGCGCAGCTCGATGAGCCGCTTCAGGCGGTTGTTACGGTTGATGACGCGGCGGTAGAGGTCGTTGAGGTCGGACGTCGCGAAGCGGCCGCCGTCCAGCGGGACGAGCGGGCGCAGTTCGGGCGGGATCACCGGAACGACGTTCAGGATCATCCACTCCGGACGGTTGCCGGATTCAAGGAAGCTCTCGATGACCTTCAGGCGCTTGATGATCTTCTTGGGCTTCAGCTCGGACTTGGTGACCGCGAGCTCTTCGAGGAGAATCTTCTTCTCGCCTTCGAGGTCGAGGCTTTCGAGCAGCTTCTGGATCGCCTCGGCGCCGATGCCGGCGGTGAATGCGTCCTCGCCATGCTCGTCCTGCGCCTCGAGGAGTTCATCCTCGGTGAGCAGCTGATACTTCTCGAGCGGCGTGAGGCCCGGCTCGATGACGATGAACTGTTCGAAATAGAGCACGCGCTCCAGCTGCTTCAGCTGGATGTCGAGCAACATGCCGATGCGGCTCGGCAGCGACTTCAGGAACCAGATGTGCGCGACCGGCGCGGCCAGCTCGATATGGCCCATGCGCTCGCGGCGCACCTTGGAGACGGTGACCTCGACGCCGCACTTTTCGCAGACGATGCCCTTGTACTTCATGCGCTTGTACTTGCCGCACAGGCACTCGTAGTCCTTGATCGGACCGAAGATGCGGGCGCAGAACAGGCCGTCGCGCTCGGGCTTGAACGTCCGGTAGTTGATCGTCTCCGGCTTCTTGATCTCGCCGAACGACCACGAGCGGATCCGCTCCGGGCTCGCCAGACCGATGCGGATCTGGTCGAAGGTCTCCGGCTTCGCCGCCGGGTTGTAGAAGTTCATCAGTTCGTGGTTCATACCGCCTCCGAATTTCTGCCCCGCGCCAACCGGCGCAGGCGGATGAGGATACCGCTTCCGGTCCTCACGACCCTCTCCCGCACGCGGGAGAGGGAGAGATCATTCATTCCGCCGCAATGGCTTTCGCCTCGGCTTCGTCGTCCTCGCTGTTGCGCAGTTCGACGTTGAGGCCGAGCGAACGCATTTCCTTGACGAGCACGTTGAAGCTTTCGGGGATGCCGGCCTCGAACGTGTCGTCGCCCTTGACGATCGCCTCGTAGACCTTGGTGCGGCCGGCGACGTCGTCCGACTTCACCGTCAGCATTTCCTGCAGCGTGTACGCCGCGCCGTAAGCCTGCAGCGCCCACACTTCCATCTCACCGAAGCGCTGACCGCCGAACTGCGCCTTACCGCCCAGCGGCTGCTGGGTGACGAGGCTGTACGGCCCGATCGAACGCGCGTGGATCTTGTCGTCCACAAGGTGGTGCAGCTTCAGCATGTAGATGTAGCCGACAGTCACCTTGCGATCGAACATCTCGCCGGTGCGGCCGTCGTACAGCTCCACCTGGCCCGACCGGTCGAGACCGGCGAGTTCCAGCATGTTCGACACGTCCGCCTCGCGGGCGCCGTCGAACACCGGCGTCGCCATCGGCACGCCCGAAGCGAGGTTGGTGGCAAGCTCCATGAGCTCGTCGTCGGACTGGCCGTCGATCTCCGCATTGTACTGCTGGCCATAGATGGCCTTCAGCTTGTCGCGCAAACCCTTGGCGTCTTCCTTGTCGAGACCCTGCGCCTTGGCATGGATGTCTTCCAGCATGGCGCTGATCTGACGTCCGAGACCGCGCGCGGCCCAGCCGAGGTGGGTTTCGAAAATCTGACCGACGTTCATGCGCGAAGGCACGCCGAGCGGATTGAGCACGATATCCACATGCGTGCCGTCGTCGAGGAACGGCATGTCCTCGATCGGCAGGATGCGGCTGATGACGCCCTTGTTGCCGTGACGGCCGGCCATCTTGTCGCCCGGCTGCAGCTTGCGCTTCACCGCGACGAAGACCTTCACCATCTTGAGCACGCCCGGCAGCATCTCGTCACCGCGCTGCAGCTTCTCGACCTTCTCCGCGAAACGGCGGTCGAGGCTCTTCAGCGCCTCTTCCCACGTCCCCTTGACGGCTTCGAGATCGGACTGGAGCTTGTCCTCCTCCACGGCGAACTTCCACCATTCGCGGCGCGGCTGCTCGGCGAGCATCGCATCGTCGATGACGGCGCCCTTCTTGACGCCCTTCGGGCCCGCCGCAACGGTCTGGCCGATGAGCATGTCCTTCAGGCGCGCGTAGGTCGCACGATCGAGAATGGCGCGTTCGTCGTCGCGGTCCTTCTCGAGACGCTCGATCTCCTCGCGCTCGATCTGGAGCGCGCGCTCGTCCTTGTCGATGCCGTGACGGTTGAACACGCGCACCTCGACGACCGTGCCGGCAACGCCCGGCGGCAGCTTGAGCGAAGTGTCGCGCACGTCCGACGCCTTTTCGCCGAAGATGGCGCGGAGCAGCTTTTCTTCCGGCGTCATCGGGCTTTCGCCCTTCGGCGTGATCTTGCCGACGAGAATGTCGCCCGGCTCGACCTCGGCACCGATGTAGACGATGCCCGCCTCGTCGAGGTTGCGGAGCGCTTCCTCACCGACGTTCGGGATATCGCGCGTGATGTCCTCCGGCCCGAGCTTGGTGTCGCGGGCCATCACCTCGAACTCTTCGATGTGGATCGAGGTGAAGACGTCGTCCTTCACGATCCGCTCGGAGATGAGGATGGAGTCCTCGTAGTTGTAGCCGTTCCACGGCATGAACGCGACGAGCACGTTCCGGCCCAAAGCCAGCTCACCAAGCTGCGTCGAAGGACCGTCGGCGATGATGTCGCCGCGCTGGACAATGTCGCCCACCTTCACCAGCGGACGCTGGTTGATGCAGGTGTTCTGGTTCGAACGCTGGAACTTCTGCAGCGTATAGATATCAACGCCCGACTTGCCGGCGTCGCTCTCTTCCGTCGCACGGATAACGATACGGGTCGCGTCGACCTGATCGATGATGCCCGTGCGGCGTGCAGCAATCGCGGCGCCCGAATCGCGCGCCACGGTGCCTTCCATGCCGGTGCCGACGAACGGCGCCTCGGCGCGGAGCAGCGGCACGGCCTGACGCTGCATGTTCGATCCCATGAGCGCGCGGTTGGCGTCATCGTTTTCCAGGAACGGAATGAGCGATGCGGCGACCGAAACGAGCTGCTTGGGGCTCACGTCCATCAGCGTGATATGATTGCGCGGCGCCATCAGGAACTCGCCGGCCTCGCGGGCTGAAACCAGTTCTTCCACGAAACCGCGCTCGTCGTTCAGCTCGGCGTTCGCCTGCGCGATCGTATGCTTCGCTTCTTCCATCGCCGACAGATAGATGACGTCGTTCGTCACCTTGTTGTCCACGACCTTGCGGTACGGCGTTTCGATGAAGCCGTACTTGTTGACGCGGCTGAACGTCGCGAGGCTGTTGATCAGACCGATGTTCGGGCCTTCCGGCGTTTCGATCGGGCAGATACGGCCATAGTGCGTCGGGTGAACGTCGCGAACCTCGAAGCCCGCGCGCTCGCGGGTGAGACCGCCCGGCCCGAGCGCCGAAACGCGGCGCTTGTGCGTCACTTCGGAGAGCGGGTTCGTCTGGTCCATGAACTGCGAGAGCTGCGAGGACCCGAAGAACTCACGCACCGCCGCAACCGCCGGCTTCGCGTTGATGAGGTCGTTCGGCATCGTCGTTTCGATATCGACCGACGACATGCGCTCCTTCACGGCGCGCTCCATGCGGAGCAGGCCGACGCGGTACTGGTTTTCCAGAAGCTCGCCGACCGAACGCACACGGCGGTTGCCGAGATTGTCGATGTCGTCGATGTCGCCCTTGCCGTCCTTCAGCTCCACGAGCGTCTTCACAACCGCAAGAATGTCTTCGTTGCGGAGCGTCGTCACCGTGTCCTCGGCATCGAGGTCGAGGCGCATGTTCATCTTCACGCGGCCCACGGCCGAAAGGTCGTAGCGCTCGGGATCGAAGAACAGGCCCGCGAACATGCCTTCGGCGGTCTCGCGCGTCGGCGGCTCGCCGGGGCGCATGACGCGGTAGATCTCGGCGAGCGCGTGATCGCGCTCCTCGACCTTGTCCGCCATCAGCGTGTTGCGCATCCATGCGCCGATATTGACGTGATCGATGTCGAGCAGGTCGATGTCGGAGATATTCGCGCCGTCGAGTTTGGCGAGATTTTCCTCCGTCACCTCGTCACCGGCCTCGATGTAGATCTCGCCGGTCTTGTCGTTGACAAGGTCGAACGCCGAATAGCGGCCGAAGATTTCCTCGGTCGGGATCAGCAGCTCGGAAAGGCCGTCGTTCTCCGCCTTCTTGGCGGCGCGCGGCGTGATCTTCTTGCCCTGCTCGAAGACGATCTCGCCGGACTTGGCGTCGACGATGTCGAACATCGGCTTGTTGCCGCGCCATTGATCGGCCAGGAACGGCACCTTCCAGCCGCCCTCGGCGCGCTTGTAGGTCACGCGGCCGTAGAACTGGTTGAGGATGTCCTCGCTGTTCATGCCGAGCGCGTAGAGCAGCGTCGTCACCGGCAGCTTGCGCTTGCGGTCGATACGGACGTTCACGATGTCCTTGGCGTCGAACTCGAAGTCGAGCCACGAGCCGCGGTACGGAATGACGCGCGCGGCGAACAGGAACTTGCCAGAGCTGTGCGTCTTGCCGCGGTCGTGATCGAAGAACACGCCCGGCGAACGGTGCATCTGCGAAACGATCACGCGCTCGGTGCCGTTCACGATGAACGTGCCGTTCTCGGTCATGAGCGGCATGTCGCCCATGTAAACGTCCTGCTCCTTGATATCGAGCACGGAGCGGCTTTCCGTATCGGGGTCGATTTCGAACACGATCAGGCGCAGCGTCACGCGCATCGGCGCTGCGTAGGTCATGCCGCGCTGGCGACACTCATCGGTGTCGTACTTGGGCGCTTCCAGCTCGTAGTTCACGAAATCCAGCTCGGCGGTGCCGGCGAAGTCGCGGATCGGGAACACCGACCGCAGCGTCTTCTCGAGGCCCGAAACATAATTGCGCGAGGGATCGGAGCGCAGGAACTGCTCGTACGATTCGCGCTGCACCTCGATGAGGTTCGGCATCTGCACGACTTCGGTGATGTGCCCGAAGACCTTGCGGATACGCTTTTTACCGGTGAAGGATTTCGCCTGGGTGGCCATGCTGTTTGTCGCCCTTGCTCTTCAAAATTCGTCAGGCGCTGACGCGAAAAAAGCCGCAGGCTCCCCCGCATCCGGGAGAACCGCAGCTTTCCGCATCAAACCGCAGCCGATCCATTCTTGCGATGCGCTGCGCGAAGGCACATCATTTCCCGAACGGCTGTGGAAGGAAGCGGGATATAGGAGCCGCAGGCGGCGCTGTCAAACCCCTGTCGCAAGAGTCCCTTTCGGTCTGCGCCTCGCTCCCCTAACAGATGCGGCATCGTAGAGGGGGAGACAACAGCCGCATGACCGATCCGAAGGCCGCAGACAGCCGCCACCGCCTGAAATCCATCATCGGCGGGGCCACAGGCAACCTCGTCGAGTGGTACGACTGGTATGTCTACGCCGCCTTCGCGCTCTATTTCGCGCCGCACTTCTTCCCCGAGGGCGACCGCACCGCGCAGCTGATGAACAGCGCGGCCGTTTTCGCGGTCGGTTTCCTGATGCGGCCGGTCGGGGCGTGGATCATGGGCATCTATGCCGATCGGCACGGCCGCAAGGCGGGGCTTACCCTCTCCGTCACGCTGATGTGCGCGGGCTCGCTGTTGATCGCAGTGACGCCCGACTATGAGGCGATCGGCGTGTTCGCCCCCGCCCTTCTCGTCCTCGCCCGCATGTTGCAGGGGCTTTCCGTGGGCGGCGAATATGGCGCGAGCGCGACCTATCTTTCCGAGATGGCGGGGAAGCAGCGCCGCGGCTTCTTCTCCAGCTTTCAGTATGTGACGCTGATTTCCGGGCAACTCCTCGCCATCTGCGTGCTTCTGGTGCTTCAGAACGTGATGCCGGAAGCCGCGCTCGATGAATGGGGCTGGCGCATCCCCTTCGCGATCGGCGGCGTGCTGGCCATCGTCGTGTTCTACATCCGGCGCGGCCTTGCCGAGACCGAGAGCTTCACGAACGCCAAAAAGGAAGGCATCGCCGTTTCCGGCCTCGGCGAGCTGTTCCTGCGTCATCCGCGCGAGGCGGCAGTGGTGATGCTGCTCACCGCCGGGGGGACGCTCGCTTTCTATGCCTACTCGATCTACATGCAGAAGTTCCTGGTCAACACCTCGGGTTTCAGCCGCGAGGTCGCATCGCAGATCAACGCCGGGACGCTCTTTGTGTTCATGCTGCTG